>Ga0065705_10001864_pt1 | contig 40456 bp, 42 predicted proteins | sample SwibulcommuniRL2_FD_59092 | JGI IMG/M metagenome (GOLD analysis project Ga0065705, IMG submission 59092) | Bulk soil microbial communities from switchgrass field near Rose Lake, East Lansing, Michigan, USA - RL2 Bulk Soil v2 (version 2) | ecosystem: Environmental > Terrestrial > Soil >...
CGGATTGATCCCATGGTTATCGCGCAAATAGACGGAGAGTGAACCATACATTTGCTGGTAAACGAGCATCATCAGGATGTTGGCGACAATAAATGACATGAAGGCAGTATCGCGTGCCACGAATCGATAGCCGGTAATTGTGGTGAGGAAAGACTCGCCTTTTTCATGAGCGCGAGCTTCAGGTTTGGTTTCAGGGATTGCCCGATAAATAATCAGGGCCACAAAACAACTCATGATCGAATCGATCACGAACAAATAGAAGAAATTAATGTTTGCCAGGAAGCCACCGATGGTTGGGCCAATGATCCATGCCAGGTTTCCTACCACACGCAGGATACCGAAGCCTTCCTGACGCTGTTTTTCGGGCAGAATGTCTGCGATCATGGCCTGATGTGCGGGTTGTGCAACGCTCGAAAGGAGCCCAACCACGATCACAAGAGGGAACAGGAGCGCGAATTTGTTGACGAAACCGAATCCCAGCGTGCTGACCGCGCTGAACACCAGACCGAACAGGATCAATTGTTTTCGCCCAAATTTGTCAGTCAACGCGCCGCCCACCATGCTCCCAACCAGACCAAACAATGAGGATATCCCAAGCAGGATGCCCGCCTGGGTCATACCCACGCCAAACTTTTGTGTGATGTAGAGAGCAAAGAATGGAAAGAGAAGCGTGCCTCCAACACCATCGATGAAACTCACGGTGACGACAGTCCAGAACAAGCGTGGGAACTCATAATAGATTTTATTCAGGCGAGTGAACATAACTGTCCTTTCGTTTGTGTGGGGAGATCTTATTATAGCACAATTGTTCTATTTTGAATTAAGGATCCTCAGTCCTTTTATCCTGGCATCCGATCACCCACGTAAGAAAGCAAATGTGCTTTAGAGCAGGCCAAGCATCACAGCTGTCATAAGTAAGAGGAGCGCGAGAACCCAGCGTGCAGCTCTGGAGTCACCGTACCCAAGCCTCTTATGCAGGCTGTAGGTTTCCGCATCCTTTGCCCGCCGATCAATTTCCTGTTTGACCTCTTCATCGACCAGATAGTGGTGGAACATGATATTTCTCCTTTCCTATTGCACGTTAGGTGAGCAACCAAATCATCCAGAACGCAATTGGGGCAGAAATTGCCAGGGTAACCAGCAACTTTCGCGTTGACTTAATCTTTGCGATCTCATCCGCAGACGTGGTTCTCATATATGTTTCTCCATCAATGGGTATTGGGCTTTTGTCTCAATGCCAGATAGGAATTTGCGCAGCTATCCTCGCTCAGTAAGTTTTTTTATATTTTCGACTGCATTCTGGTTGTCAGGATTGATCTCAACTGACTTCTCGTAATTTTGAATTGCCAGTTGCTTTTCGCCAAGTGCTGCATATACCTCGGCGAGAGTATCGTAGCCGTTCCAATATCCTGGATACTCATGGACTTCCAGTTTCAACGCCTCTATAGCATCTTCGGTTTTTTTGTCTGCCAAAAGCGAATAACCGAATATCAACAATGTATTTTCATCGGGAGCATATCGAGGGAGATTCGCATCCTTGAGAACCTGATATTGTTTAAGTGCGGTTTGTGTATTCTCCAATTGAGAGAGGACCATCAGAACTGCTGGGGCACCAAGATGGGGGCGATTGGGCGCGCTATGGGTCTTCCAACCATATTCATGGGCAATGTTCTCGATCAAACAATCTCCCAGGAGGATGCCCAATTGCGAATTCGCCATAATGACCGCACCCTGCCCTGAATCACTGTACATGATGAGCATTGCCTGGAAGCCAGCATCATCTCCAATGTGTCCAAAGAGGTCGGGGCGAGTCTCATCTCCCAGGAAGAATCCGAGTCCCATTCTGTCAGGGTGTTGCTGGTCACCGAAGGCCATTTCTTCCACTCGATCCATCTGCGGCTTGAGCATTTCATGAGTGATGGTTTTGGATAACACGCGATTTGATTTGCCCTGTTTGGATAATGCGATTTCAATAGCCAGCTTGGACAGATCGGAAGGTGTGCTCCATAATCCTGCTGCTGCCATTTCGGGATAGATATGCCACTTTCCGGGGACGACCTCTCCGTTCCAATAGGTTCCGCTCGCCGCCATCCTGGTTCTCTTTGATGGGAGTGGCTGTTCGTAACTGCTGTCAATCATTCCAACCCTGTCGAACACAGTTTCCTGCATGATCTTTGGGAATGGTTTACCCGTGACATCGATCATTAGTTGTTGTTCGATCAATGTGCCGCCCCCGGAATAGCGCCATTTCGAGCCCGGGACAAAATCCACGTAGACGGGTGCTGTATTGGCCGGCTTTTCACCATTAAGAATCTCGATCAGGGTGGGAATAGGATCATCCACTGAATAGCCCGGGAAGAAGTGTGTCGTTAGTCCCGCGGTATGGCTTTGAAGACGGCGCAGCGTCACTTTCTGATCCCTGGTGAATTCATTCTCCGACACTTTCCAACTGACGAGTTTCTCGTTGACATCCTCATCCAACGATAGATTCCCCTGTTCTACCAGGGAGAGGGCCCCGATCGCTGCGACCGGTTTGCTGACCGAGCCTGCCTGGAACAGAGTTTGAGTTGTTACGGGGTTGGTGCCGCCGGCTTCAACCATTCCATAACCTTTGGCCCATACAATTTCAAAATTATCAATGACAGCAATACTCAATCCGGGAATTTTATAGAGTTCCATCAGTTTCTGCAGAGTCAGTTGCAGGGGTGGCAGGTTATAGTTTTCGGGGATGGAAGGCAGTCCACTCTCGACCCTTTGGATTCGCTCAGTGAGTTTGGTGGATACTTTGTCTGATAATTTATTTGACTCTGTTCGCATACTGCCTCATTTAATGCTGGCCCAGGGTCCCCAGCGTTCTGACTCTGCGCTCAAGCGACTTGAACGCAGTGGTTCCGATCCACAGCATGACCACCATGAAGACGATGAGCAGAAACATTTCCCAGGGCAGAGGCAGGATCGTTTTGGTACCAATCAAATGAGCGCGGACAGAGTCAAGCCCATAGGTAAGAGGTAAGGCCAAAGCCACAGGTAAAAGGAAGCGGGGCAGAGCGTTCACGGGGAAATTTGAACCGGAGAAGATTTGCACCAAAAAACTGCTCACATCCACAAGCGTGTTGGCCTCACGAATCAGCATGACCACCGCTGCGAATGCAAAGCCAAAACCATAGAGCCCAAGCATCATCGGAAGGATCGGCAGCAGGGCTTGCCAAATCTCGCCTGAAGCATGGAAGCCGAAAACCATTCCGCCGAGTATTAACATCCCCAATGAAGTAATCGCCGTGACGAGCAGATTCGTCACCGAGTGCCCAACGAGAATTAACAGACGCGGGATCGGTGTCAGCCAGTTGGATTCCATTACGCCTGAGTCCATGTCGTTTTTGAGCGCGTATCCCATGCCCCAGAACACGGCATTGATAAAACTTTCGAGGACAGTTCCCAGCAGGATGAAGGACATGAAGTCTGTGGTCCCGCTGTATTGCGAGAAACCAAGCGCCTTGCCGTTCACACTAAAAGCCTGTCCCATAAAATAGATCGGCGCAATCCAGATCAACGGCTGAAAAATAGACGAAACCGCATTGAGTGGATAGCGCCAGTACTGCTTCCAGTCCTTGCGGATGAGCGCGTATAATGCGCGCAGGTGGGAAGATAAATTAGGTTGGGAGAGAGATTGTAATTGCATGATTAATACTGTCCTATTGCGCCGGTTTGACGGGCGCGGCGCTCCATCATGTTGAAGAGAAAATATCCAACTGCCAGCCAGAAGATTCCAAAGAGGACCAGCATTTTCAGGTCAAAGGCGATTGCGCTGAACCCTGCTGTCGAAAGCGCGGCAGTTCGCACGCCGTGGATAATGTACGTCTGTGGCAGCCACTGTGCAACAGATTGCATCCAGGCTGGCAGTATCGCCAGCGGATAGGTGATGCCGCAGAAGATCATCACGATGCCTCGCACCAGGAATACAAACGCGTTCGCTTCCTTGAGTGTGATGACCAGACTTGCGAATGCAAAACCAATTCCATACACCGATGGGATGGCTGCCAGGATCACAAGCAATGTGAGCCACAGACTGCCACTGAAATGAACCCGGAACAAAAATGCATATTCCAAACCAGAGACCAGCATCAGCATGAGCATGGAAACCAGCTGTGGGATACTGCTCCCCAGCAAATAGGAAAATCGCCAGGTTGGTGAAAGCCAGTTGGATTCAAGCGTGCCGCGCAGTTGTTCGTTGCGAAGCGAATATCCTACGGCCCACAACACAATGTTCTGCCACATCCAGATCATCGTGCCGACCGCGATATAACCGACATATTCGTTCAAGCCTGTTGTGTTTTGAAATGTGGTCAGGCCACTACCATCTACACCTGAAAGCGCGCGTGCTGTCAGGATGTATCCCATCGGGAAGATGACCGGCCAGATAAACAATGCAATAATCCAGGATGGATAACGGATGAAGATCACCCATTCGCGGCTGACGACCGCCCAAAACGCCTGGACATCCGCGAAGATGCCTGGCACAGCCAAAGATTTAACGCTCGATTCGGATCTCATGCCTGCCTCCATTTAATCGCGCAATGCCTTGCCTGTGAGATGAATGAACACATCCTCCAGCGATGGCTTGACAATGTTCATATTGACTAGGCGCGTGCCGTTGCCACTGATGTGCTCCACAATGCGTGGCAGGGCCGCCCGGCTGTTTTGTGCTTGTAGATTTACCTCCCACAAATCCGCTTCGCCTTGTTGACGCGTGGTGAGATTCTCAACGCCTGAGATGCTTTTGAGTTTGCCCGCCAGATCATCGTGCCAACCTGTCAGTTCCAGACGAATGATTTCCTTCTGGTCGATCCGGCGTTTGAGTCCTTCAGGGGTGTCGAGCGCGATGACCTTACCTGTGTCAATGATGCCGATGCGGTCTGAGAGTAGATCTGCTTCTTCCATGTAGTGGGTTGTCAGAAGGATGGTGTGTCCCTCCTGCTTCAGTTGCGCGATCAGCTCTCTTAAGTTGCGCGCAGCCTGCGGGTCCAGACCGAGTGTGGGTTCATCCAACAGGAGGATAGGGGGACGCGCCAGGAGTGCTTTTGAGATCGCAATGCGTTGTCGCATCCCTGTTGAATATTTTTCAACCAGTTCATTGGCACGCTCTTTAAGCTCCATGCGCTCGATCAATTCATCCACGCGCTTCGTTGCAATGGCTGGCGGAATATGATACAGCGCCGCGAAATATTCAAGATTTTCGCGTCCGGTGAGCTTCCAATAAATACTGCGTTCGCCAGCCAGGACGGTTCCCAGGCTTCGGCGCACATCATTGGCTTGTCTGACAATATCGAAGCCATTGACTTGGGCAGTGCCACTTGTGGGTTCGAGCAATGTGCAGAGCATGCGGATCGTTGTCGACTTTCCTGCCCCATTCGGGCCCAACAAACCAAAGATCTCGCCGCGCTCGATCTGCAAATCTACCCCATTGACGGCAGTAAACATGGCCTTGGGCTCTTTCTTGTGGAAGGGCCAAACCCTTCTTTTTGGAGTGGGGGAGGATCCACTCTCGGCTTTTTTATCACCCGTTCCTGCCCGTGCAGGGAATTTTTTGACCAATTGCCTGGCTTCAATTGCAAAATCTGTCATAGGAAGCTCCTCTTTAAAGTTTGTTTTAAGAAAAACGAAGTTTTTGTAATTATTTTTGTGATTTATTAATTATTACTTTCAATATTACAATATTTTTTTATGAATGTCAATAGTTATTTCAATATTTCTAAAGATGGAGTTGAAAATGGGATAAAAAACCGCCTCCTGCAACGCTGGAGGCGGATCCTGTTCAAGGGATTTGCTCAAAGTAAGGGGTTTTTACGTTAGAGGTGCTTCGGCCAGGGGATTTCGACAGGCCCTCCATAGCCATGTTTTTCCTGCACAAAAACCTTTCCATGGGAGAGGACGCTGCATCCGGCTTCATCGTTTTCAATCGTAATGAAGGGAAAGTTCGTTCCAAGAGTTTCGAAGATAATTTGTCCATCTTCGCAGCGCCAAACTTCGAGGATGTACTGGTGCATATTTTCATCTTCATATTTCCCCGGACTGATGGGAACCGCCTCCCACGTGACCTCAACCTTATTCCCCTTGCGGGTTGCTTTTGCCCAACTTGGACCTGGATAATAGGGAGACACAGGCAATTTTGCTGTGCCCGGATACACGATCGGAAGACTCCTGGGATCCCCTTGAATTTTGAGAAACTTTGCGTTTACCCAACATTTATTCTTACCACTCACCCAGACCCAGTTATTGGCATCTGTGCGGCCAATGAGTTCGATGTTGGCAGTCTTGCGAAGGGCATATAAATACAAATATTCGGCGCCAGGACCGTAGCGGCAGCTTAGTAGGTCGGATGTCACCGTGGCTTTAAGGCTTGCCACCGTTGGAAGGGAAGTACTGGTGTGTGTAACGGAAATAGTCTGTGTAGCCGTTGGCGTGAGAGGCATGAGGGTAACTGTGACCGATGAAAACGCCGTATTGGTTGCTAGTTCAGTTGCCGGCGGTGTTGAAGGGATCGAGGTGGATGTCACACTACAGGCCACTGAGGTGATGATCAATAGAATAGGAAAAATAAGTTTTGGTTTCATGAACTAAAAATGCACTCCTTTTCCAGAATAATATATCCGAGTTAGGAGAAGTTTAATGGCTCCTATGGATAAAATAAATATCCCCATCTCTGGGAGACGGGGATTATCGATCCATTCTTTCAAGCAGGGGAGCAATTCAACGCTTTCCTTTGCCATCACTCCGTCGCTCATTTTCTTCTTCTGCAATAAGCGCTTTTAGAAGTCTGATGGCGGTTGTTTTTCTTTGAGGGCTTTGAATGCTCTTGAAGATGTGCAACAGTTCCTGCGTGCTATCGTCGTGGTCCGTATTTGCGGGAAGCAGGCCTGCCGCCCGATAAATTGTTTCAGCAGGGATTTTAAATGCGCGCGCAATGGCTATCAGTGTGGAGGGTTGTGGTCTGCTCTTTCCATTGAGAAGCTTATTGATTACGGCTCGATTTAGGTTGGCCGAGCGCGCGCAATCAGATTGCGACCAGCCGCGCCTATCCAGCTCTAGTTGGAGCCACTCTGAAAATCGCAGATGTTGACCCACAGAAAACATTTTGTCACAATCCCTGTTTCTATAGGGAGCGGATTTGTTGCACAGTAGTTACAATTAAGGTTAATTCACCCTTACACGATTCCACTCCCACTATGCCAATGAACCACGTCCAGCAACTCAATTTATTCTTTATCGGACTTCAAACTTCATTTCATTATAACTAAATTAGTATAAAAGAAAAGTGATTTAAATCCTATTGCAATGACCCCGGTATTAAGTAGTTCAGGCCAGCCTGAGGGGGGCAGGTTGGCCTGAACTACTTATAGTTTAGCATGAATAAATATTTTTTGCAAGTGTTTTATCTTAAAAAATTATTAAGATCGTTTCCCAATAGTTTTACCGCGGTTTGTTTCATATGAGCCAAAACGCCCATAAAACCGTTGATCCGTTGCTGTGAAATGGTTTCCTGCAAGTTCATGGGCAGGAAGAAATCACCGGGCACAGAAAGGATTTCCTCGGGTTTTAAGCCATTCAGGCCATTGCCAAGGATGGCAGCTAGGCCGCGCACCGTGGGAGATTGAGGTGGGATATCAAAATAAAACTCGATTCCACCGTCCGGTTGTTTTTCACCCAACAAACAGACTGGGGTCATGCACTCGGGCACATCATCCATTTTGTCGCGCTGATCCTTGAGACGATCAGGGATCCCTGGCAGGGACTCAGAATAGGCAACCAGCGTCTCAATTTTTTCCTCGCGCGTCATGCTGGCGAAGTCCTCTACAATTTCTTGAAGTTTGGGAGGGAGATTTGGCATATTAGTTAGCCATCGAGCACACAGAGACTCTGAGAAAACTCAGGGAACTCTGTGTGCTCTGTGGCAAATTCTTATTTTTCGATGGGTGCATCCACCAGGTTGCCCCATTCGGTCCAGGAACCGTCATAGTTCTTGACCTTGGGGTAACCGAGCAGATACTTTAATACAAACCACGTCAAGGAGGAACGTTCCCCGATGCGGCAGTAGGCAATTACTTCTTCATCCGGTTTGATGCCCTTTCCTTCGTAAAGGGTACGCAGTTCATCGGGAGTCTTGAACGTGCTGTCAGCTTCATTGACGGCCTGTGCCCAGGGAATGCTTACCGCGCCGGGGATGTGACCGCCGCGCGTCGCTCCCTCCTGTGGGTAGTTCGGCATGGAGATCAGTTCACCGGAATATTCCTTCGGCGAGCGGACGTCTACAAGAGGCTTCTTTTTCGTGCTTTGTTTGAGCACGTCATCGCGGAACGCACGGATCTTTTTATTCGCTTCTTTCGCATGATAGTCCGTTTTCTCATAGGAGGCCACTTCCTTGACGAGAGGCCGGTTCTCCTTCTCCCATTTGGCGCGACCACCGTTCATGATCCTGACATTCTTGTGACCATAATATTGGAAGAGCCACAGCGCGTAACAGGCGAACCAATTGGATTTGTCGCCATAGAATACAACGGTTGTATGGTTGGTGATCCCGAGATTGGATGCTACTTCTTCGAATTTTTCCTTGGTGAGAAAATCGCGGCGCAAAGGATGCTGCAAAGTACTGAACCAATCCACCTGGACTGCGCCCGGGATGTGACCCACCCTATAAAGCAAGGGGTCCTCATCTGATTCGATAATGCGGACCTCTGGGTCGTTCAAATGCTCAGCGACCCAATTGGTCTCCACGAGATATTCGGGATGAACGTAAGACATGTTATTTTCCTTTTCAGTAATAAAGTTTTGGTGTGTATATTTGGATTGAGCAGTTTTGCTTTTGGATATGCTCAATGTAAAACTACATTTAAATAAAAAGCAGTCAACGGACAAAACAATCCCGAAAAACACCGGGACACGTAGGACAGAAACTATCCTGCGCGGGTTGGTGATACGCGGGGGACGTTCCACTGCCTTGAGTCGTTGACTGCTGATCAGTACGTGGGAGTTCTCAGGCGGTGATTACGAACCCCGCCGTAGACATGTGCAAGAAGTAAGGTAGGACATACGGTGATGACGAAAGCTATTTTACAATTCTTACTTAATCTGTCAAGTTAAAAATTCCAATCGGAAGAAGTGTTTTTATTCCCCAAATAGCCTTACAAAACCTGAATAGGGAAAAAGTGGAATGATTTCAAAGGTGATCAAACCTGCCTTCACCAAGGGCAAGGATGCCAATATTTGTTTGGCCTCATTACTATCCGCACATTCAAGCATCAGAACTGCCTCAGAGCGGTCTGACCGAAAATACAGTTCACGGATCGTGCCACTTTGATACAGCTCCCAGGCGCGCTGGGCCTCTGCCTTGAGATGCGGCTGATATTGTTCAGGATTGATACCCTCCACTTCGATTTCCATGGCAAGGATTTTCATAATGCCCTCCCAAAATTATTTTAAGTTAACCTTGCGAACGTTTTACAACACCTAGAGGCTAACAAACCGACCGGCTTTCGTAAGGTTGCCTATGCGGTCGTCGAAACTTCTTGCTCGACCGGCGCAGAGACAAACCGTCTTTGCCTGCCCAGCCAAAGATGCAGTGCATAAAAACTGAGCGCGGCAACCGCGCACAGGCTGCCACCCACAGACCACAATAAATTGGGATTGTAATTATCCAGGATGAGACCTGCCGCAGCAGGACCGAATGTGGCCGGGAGGGTCCAGCCGAAATCGTAAATCGCCATATAGCGGCCGCGCATCTCTGCGGGCGCGAAGTTGATAGCTAGTGCCTTATTGGTGGGGAACAGGATCATTTCGCCCACCGTCGCGATGATCACTGCAAGCAGGAAAAAAGTAAATCCTTTTACAAATCCGATCATAGCAAAGCCGACCGTGAAGAACAGTGCGCCAAGCATCATCATCAGGAAAGGAGGGTATTTGCGGATCGTGCGGCTGATCCAAATTTGAAGGAACACTACTTCAAGCCCTGTGATCGATAGCATCACTCCATAGCTTTTTGAACCAATATGATGAACATCCCGCAGGTAGACTGCGAGCGCGCCATACTGTTGTTGATAGACGATCAGCACGAGCATCCCAGCCAGGGTAAAGCCCACATAGGCCAGATCCCGCAAAACAATGCGGTAACCTGCAATGGTAGTTAAGAACGATTCGCCTCTCTTTGCTTCCATCGGAGAGGCAGGCTTGGTTTCGGGAAGAAAACGATACAGGATTATGGCAACGGTCAGGCTTAAGACCGCGTCGGCCACAAACAGGGCCAGGAACGACCGGGCCGCGATCAGTCCACCGAGAGCTGTTCCCATAATCCAGGCATAATTGTAGACCACGCGCGTAATCCCAAAGGCCTCCTGTCGCTTATCCGCGGGCAGGATGTCTGCCATCATGGCATCATGCGCAGGCGTGGAAATTCTTGAAAGCAGTCCCACGATCACAACCAGGAAGTAGAGGATTCTCACATCCGAAGCGAGACCAAATAAGAGACTGCTCAGCGCACTGAAGACAAGCCCAAAGAGGATCAACTGCCTGCGACCAAATTTATCGGTGAGGGCGCCCCCAATCACACTGCCAATCAGACCAAACAGGGATGACATTCCTAACAGGATGCCTGCCTCTGTCATGCCAACGCCAAACTTCTGAGTGATGTAGAGCGCAAAGAATGGAAACAGCAACGTGCTGCCAATGGAATCGATGAAGAGCGTGCCAACAATAATCCAGAAGAGGGGAGGAAATTCAGCGTAGATCTTTTTGAGTCTGCTGAGCATGGCTATCCTGCTTTGACAAAGGATTGGAAATTGCCTATCCTGTCTGCAATCCCACTCAGGGATGATAACGTAAACAAAGAAGGAATTTAATAGCAATTTAAGAGCAGTTCTTCTCAAAGTTGTAATCAGGAATTCCTTGAAATCATCAAAAACCCCGCTTCAAGCGGGGTCTCTTTTGGGTTGAGATATGTTTCTCAAATTGAATCTGATCACCTCCAACTCAATGCAGGAATTTCACTATAGCGACCATAAAGCTGTGTGCGTACGATCTCAGAATCTTCCACCTTCAGGATGATAATTCCGTTTTCCTGACACAAAGTATGAAAGCTATCACCAGGTGAAATGGACTGTTGGAAAATAGTCATGACCCTGTCCGAGTCATCATCTGCAGCGATGCGATTGATGGACAGGCTTTTGCATTCAACACATTGATGGATCAACATCAGTTCGCCGCGTGGTTCATGCTGATACTTGTTCCTGCCCTTCTTCATGGTGAGCCCGATGGGTTTCATCGGCGCCTTGCACGCAGACAAACGATCACCCGCGGCAAATAGATCCAGGTGACAGGACCACAGGCAGTAAGGACAGTGGTTGCGGTTGTTGACGCCGGAGAGCAGATGTGTGCTTGACACAATGCCACGGCAATGGGCACACTGAAAATCCCCGAAGGATGCGGGGCGGGTTTTCACAGTTCCTCCCGCAGGCGCATATAGCTTTGATAGCGATAGGGGCTGATCGACCCGCCCACGACCGCTTTTCGAATCGCGCAACCCGGCTCCCGGTCATGCTGACAGCTTAATCCAAACTTGCATTGACCCACATACCCAGCCATTTCTGGGAACAGATCAGCCAGTTCTTCAGACACGATGTCCCATAGACCAAATTCGCGCATGCCGGGTGTATCCACCAACGCCCCGCCGAAATCCAGTTGGAACATTTCGAGATGAGTCGTGGTGTGACGTCCCTTGCCCACCTCACCGTTGCTCACTGCCTTGACGCGCAGCCCGAGCCCGGGCTGGATGGCATTTAAAAGGGATGTCTTACCGACGCCAGATTTCCCGATGAAGACGGATAGCCTGTTTTGTAGTACGGCTTTGAGTTCTTCGATGCCTTCGCCGGTCATCGCGCTGACCAAAAGGATCGCGTAACCGATGCGGCGATAAACATCGATCTCTTCATCAAGCTCAGGATTCTTCCATGCTAGATCGAGTTTGTTGATCACGATCAAAGTTGATAAACCTGCCGCTTCGGCAGTGACCAGATAACGATCCAGCAGGCCCCACTTGGGTGTCGGATTCGCGGCCGAAAACACTGGCAGGATCAGCTCCGCGTTGGAGACGATGACTTGCTCGAAGACGCGTTGACCGGGCACTGGCGCGGAGCGCGAGAGCTTCGAGTCCCTCGGCAGGATCTCAGTGATCATGCCGCGATCCGCGCCCGCGTCCACATAGCGGACGCGATCCCCGATCGCCACTGGATCCACATGATCGAGCTCGCGGACTGCGTGTACCGTATGACGCAGGGATGTGGGGTCAGCCGTGGGGAAAATTAATTGTTTATGGATCAGGGATGAGAGTGTGCAATCGATCTCTCGCCCGTGAGTATGGACCGTGTAATGTCCAAGTGTTTTTCGAAAGACGACACCGATGTCGTTTTCGTCCACTGGACTGCTGCACTTGTCGTTTATATTCATTGTCAGGGTTTCCTATAAGTGTGCCAAAAGCACAGTAGTTGTAAAAGGAGATTTGCGATAGCCATCCGATTTGAATTGCACGGAGGGAGAATAGTTCCTGAGAGAATATGACTTGAGCAACTTGGGCTAACATAAAATTTCTTCCTTTCTGTTTTCTATGTCACTCTTCACTACGCGCAGAATGACATTTGAATGTAATAAAAAACCAACCACAAAATTCCGTGGCTGGTTGAAGGAACAGACCTCTTTACGACGATGCAAGCGAATACGAATAGAGCGGCTGTACTTCGTTAAATAAAAACGCCACGGACATGGGAACGTCCGTGGCACAAATGTTGAATCAAAAGATCTGGCTTAACTGCTGTGCAGAGACGCGCCCATCGAGGTATCGCAAACAACGACCGATTTCGAATTGAACATAAAACGCGCGTCTCCTTTCTTTGGAATAAATTACGGATTGTAGTTTACCAATGATGGAAAGTGGTGTCAAGGTAAATCACATCGAAGTAATGTTCCTGGAGTCTCCTGCAAACCCAAACATGGATGCCATGCCCTGCACGATCAGGCTGCCTCCATAGACGATCATATGGAATTCCATGTCGCCGGTGACCAGTGCCAGGTGAAATGTCCAAACCATGGTCGCTGCGCCGAGTGCTACAAGGAACAAACTGCACAGCGAGGTCAGACCTGCGCTGAGCGTGCGCGCACTTCCCAGCCAGGTGAGCACACCCACCAAAATCACAGAACAAGCGGCAACAATTTTTGTAAACGACCACCACGCCGCTGTTTGATTGATCTGTGTCGGTGAAAGACTGAACGCCAGAATCAGTCCAGCCAGCAGGGAATTGACCAGAGCCAGAAAGATCGAAATGGTTTTCATACAGCACCTCCTTCAGGGCTTCCTTTAGAATAGAGATGCGTGACTCTCAGAGTCTACAAAAAGACTCTCAATTCCTGCAAAATCCTGCCGAAATGAGATTTCATCAGAATTCAGTGATATTAAAAACATTGCCACAGAGATCATGGAGTTTCTTGAGAAAAGAAATTCTCGGAATTCTCCATGTGCTCTGTGGCTAGTGAGTCTAAATTATTTGTGTTCTACGATTCCAGAGTCAGCAACCGGTCGAAGAAAGAGCGGTACTGCTTCAAGGCAATGCGCAGATCTTCTGTGGAGGTATTGTCTCCACCATTCCATTGCTTTTCGAGAGAAACACGTCGGTTGGCAAAATTCATCGTCACGTTCTTAATAACATCTGCAACCAGGTCGTCTGCCTGCTTAACTGAATCGCCTGGATCGTCCACAAATTTGCTTTGGATGGCCAGCCAGCGAGACCGGAATTTTCGGGCGGCATCCTCTTCAAATAAGGGGACAAGCTCGTCATTGCGGGTGTCCGTTTGAGTTTTATTTTCGGGGATTCGTTCTTCAATTGGTCGTTCATTTTCCAGCTCCTCCTCAGGAGTATCGACAACATCCACATTCATTTGTTTCTCTTTATTTTCATCCATTATATTTTCTCCTTTTCATCGATCGTTTCTGCATCCGCCTCTTCCTGCCTGATCAGATTTTCGAACAAAGTCCGTCCATGCACCATGGCCTGGCGCATCTCTTCCGTACTCACTTCATCTTCTTTCTCTTTGACAGCAATCATATGCATGCCTCGATAATCGCTGACCAATTCAGGATAGTCTACCGAAATGTCGGCAGCTCGCTGCTCGAAATCTTCCACAGGATAGCCTCTGGCTTTCATCACTTCACGGATGAGGCGATCGGCCTTTTGCAGAGCGGACAGTGGCTCATCGACAAACTCAGTTTGCGTTTTCTGCCACTCGAGCGCATAACGATTCACTTCCTCGGCGGTGAGGGGACGAATATCAAGGGTATTGACATGAGCCAAACGGGCATCCAGTTCATCTTCCGCCTGACGCTTATCCCCAATTTCATTGATTGCACGCTCATATTCCGGCCCAAAGCGGTCCTTCAGACGTTTTGTCCGTTGCACGCGCATGGCTGCCATCGCAATTACACCACCGATGATCAGGAAAATGACAGCTACCAGCACGAGCTGCGTGGTGTTGTTTATATTCATTTCTCTCCTTCCTGAGCATAGACATAAGGTCTTTGCTCCTGGTCATAATCAGTTGATTCTTGCATCCGTACAATCATAAGAAGGTTGAGGCTTTCCTGGTAGCAGGAAAAACCCCACCCAAGGGTGGGGCTTTCTCCTCCGCTGATAGAGCGCCATCACGGGAAATGACAGCGGACGAAATTATGATTTTGTAAGACGACTGAATTAGTGCGTAGTGACTGGCACGAGAAACAGGATGGCTGCTCCAACCACAATCGCTGCACAGAAGAGCAACGCGCACCCGCCGCCGAGGAGCCACCAGATCCATTTATTGCTGGATGCAGCTGGCGCGGGTTCAACGGGCGCTTGATCCTCGATCATTTCTGCCTCCTCATAAACAGATTAATCTACACTGTTTCGATCTGACCATCTGCCAGACTTAATTTTTCGAACCAGGTGAGCACAAAGTAGCCAGGGCTTACATAAATCAGACTGACGAGCAATTCCTCTATAAAAAGTGAACTGATCGTCGGCCAGGTGGGCGGCTTGAATCCCGCGTGTGAGCGGCAGGCTGTACGAGATCAGTTGCAGGGATTTGGGCAGCACAGCCACAGGGAAGTTAACACCACTGAGGATATACAGGGCAATTATGACCATGAATGTATGGGTGGGTATATTTCTCTTATATCGGCTGGCGCTTTTTCAGGAGGGCTTGTTTCATGACTCGCAGGAAAATTCCCGGTGCAAATAATGCCGAGGCTGGTTTGATGAGCTGGTTGACAGCAACGAAAACCAGGCGGACCTCATTGTCAGAGGCGGTGGCTTCGAGCATCTTTTCTACGTACCAGTGTCCAAAGCGATCGACAGGACTCTTCCCAAGGGTGCCGCCCTGTGTGCCTGGCCATTCAAGATCCGCACTGGTGGCCAGCAGCCAGACACCCTGGATGATTTTGCTGATCTCGCGCAACGTGGATCGTGCCACGCCATCCAAATTGCCGTTGCTATGCTTGACGCGCTCCGCCAGCGCGACCGCGGACATGGCTGCCACCGACATGCCCTGCCCATAAATTGGGTTGAAACCGCAAAAAGCATCTCCCAGCACCACAAAGCGTTCAGGCCAGCGTTCCAATTCTTCATAATGACGCCAGCGGCTGGTGGTGCCGCGATACCCATACGGTTGTGAGAGCGGCTCTGCTCCCCTGAGAGCTTCCTGAAACTCTGGCCCAAGCACGTGAACGAATGCGTCAAATTCTTCAGGATCAGTGGGTGGATAATGTTTGTTGTATCCCCCGATCAAAGCCACCATGGTATCGTTCTCCTCCGGGAAGACCAGCGCGCCATACGGGTCATTGGGGGGCGTTGCTATGATGAGGATCATCGGCGTATTGGGCTTGCGCTTATATTTTCGGGTGACATAGCCGAGGAAACTATCCACTTCACTTTCCCTGGGGGCGGGATAAGCCATTTCCACGAGCCATTCAGGCGTTTGGGAACGGCGTCCCAGCGTGTCGACCACCAAATCGGCTTCATAGATGGGATCCGTTTCCTGTCCGTCTGATCCGCCGCGGCGGTTCCGAATGCGCACGCCGGTCACGCGTCGTTTCTCCTCATCGCTTTGCAGGCCGACTACCTCCACTCCTTCCACAAAACGAATGCATGGATTTTGACGCAGTCTCCGCCGGATGCTTGATTCCAGGAGCAGGCGGCTGCAACTCAGCAATATTGACCCTGATGGAAACTGTGGGAGCCAGCGATTGCCGGCGCGCAGGTGGATATCGCCTATCACATCATAAGGCACAGCCCCCGAGGCGATTAATTCCTCATCTAACCCAGGAAACCATTCCTTCATCTGCTGCAGACCAGACTGTAAAAGTGTGTGAAACTGACGGACCTGCGGCGCGCCCGAACGGAACTCGGGCCCGTCTGGCAGGTGGTCGCGCTCGAGCACGAACACCTCTTCAAAATGATCGATCAGCGCGCGCGCTGTCCACAACCCGGCAATACTAGCGCCCATAATGATCGCTTTTCCAAATTTTTCCCCGTTTGGTGAGAGGACGGATAAGGGTTCATTTTTCATTTCTCACTCTCCCTTTCACTGGATCGTAACAATAATATTTCCACCTGTGGCGCGTCTGCAATGATCCTAAATATGATATATCCAAATTGAGAGAAATACAATAGATAATAAAAATCCCCGTAGGACTACGGGGATGAATTGATCTTTGGAAAATTTATTTGAAAAACGGAATGCCAGGCGTAGATCAGAAAGCGCACGGAATAGGGGAAAAGGGAAGCGTTTCGGACTTTGTCGCTTTGCTCATTGCTTCTCCCAGCACGTTACGGAACTTTTGTCCGTTTCCTTTCGTAAACCCTTCATGTATTCACGACCCGGTCTGCTTCCAGGATACCTTTTAGTAAGGCAAGATTCTCCCGGTACTGCTTCTTAACCTTTTTTTCCATCGCGACGTTATCTGGTTTGAGGAGTTCGCCCGGGCTGATGCGGGTGAATATATTGATCTTTGTGCTGCCCCCTATGACTTCAAACGTGTATACGGTATGTGAATCCATAGGTCCGGATCGTGATTTGAATCCGTAGCTCTTGTTTGGCTCGAATTCCGTAACTTCATAAATACTTTCAATCCGATGACCCATAAAATGACCCACGCTGCGAAATACGGTCCCAATGCCAATTTCGCCTTCCGAGATCTGGGTGGAGGTCAGCGTCCCATATTGCCATTGAAAATCGTTCTCCGGCGTGGCGACAAAACTAAAGACCTGGTTAAGAGGCCGATAGATATTTGTGTTCAGGTCGAAACTGATTGTCATAATTTTCTTTGCGGGTGAAACCAACTTCGCAAAAGAGGTGTGCTCTGGTAGCATGGGATCTTTCAGGCAGTCCAATCCATCATCACTGCGAGACTATTAATCGAATGGGAGAAAATGCCCCGTTGTGATACGGGGCCTGTCAGATCTTTATCTCAGTTGGCTGTGCCCAACCCGCGTTGTTCTCTGGGTCTGGCAAGATCTACCCTCAATTGGTGATCATCCAGGGAATAGGAATTGAACATGCTGACAGCCTTGTCGGCTTCGCTTTGGGCGCTCATCGTGACAAAGGCAAATCCCTTGGATTCGCCTCGTTTGAANTCCATGATGACATTCACCGCTGTGACATCTCCGGCTTGAGTAAACAGGGTATTCAACTCCTCCTGGGTCGTCAACTTGGACAGATTTCCTACATAGACCTTGAATTCCATTCCTACTGCTTTCTCCGGTTTCAGCGGTTAAAAAATAAACCGCCAGCCCATAACAGGGTCGGCGGCGAAGATACCACACAAATCCAGTTATTCATTCAACTGTTCTATTCAGTGTACCACACTCTGAATCGACCCATTNTCNGATGCCTCTCTGTGCTGCTGGATAAAGGGATNCGTGGAAGTGGATGGCGTCGAAAACATCCTGTCATTTTGAGCGACCGAAGGGAGTGAAAAATCCCCAATTCGTTCAGCCAATCGGCTGAACGAATTGGGAGAAACTTCGCTCACTTGCACCGAACACAGTGCGGTGCAGTGCAGGTGTCGCTCAGTGTGACATAATCCTCTATCTCCTCGAATTTAGGCACTCCCGTGACTTATCACCGCCAATGAGAGTTTATTGCCTGTGATATAATGACCCTATCTTATAAAAGGTCGAGTGTGCTTATATCGCCGTCAGCCCAATATTTGGGGTGACGGCCTTTCCGTTAAGCATTGACGGCTGTAAAGGAGTTTGGAATGGAAGCAAAGTTGTATGTTGGGAATCTGTCCTATGAAACCACTGAACAAAACCTGCGTGAACTATTTATGCAGGCTGGTAATGTAACTTCTGTCGCCTTGATCAAGGAACCTGGAACCCAGCGGTCCAAAGGCTTTGCTTTTGTGGAGATGAGTTCACAGAGTGAGGTACAAAAGGCGATCAGTATGTTCAACGGTTACAGCCTGAGTGACCGCCAATTAACCGTAAGCGTCGCCCGTCCACGTGAAGAGCGGGGTGGTTTCAATCAGAAGCGCGGTGGTGGCGGATATAACAACCGACGCTAGTCGTGAATAGTCACGCATCATGAGCTTCAAGGTTGGTGAAAGGGTTGTACATCCACAATATGGGGTGGGAAAGATCGTCAAATTGGATGAAAGAGAATTTGAGCCGGGCGTGATGCGCCGGTATTATGAGATTTCGATTCCGGGCGGCAGTACCGTTTGGGTGCCTGTTGATCTCGGGACCTCTGGGCTGCGTAAGTTGACCTCCAAAAGTGAGATCATCCATTGCCGCCAGATTTTGGCCTCTCATCCTGTGCCTCTTACTGAGGATGCACGTCTCAGGCAATCTGATCTATCCGTCCGTCTACGGCAGGGAACGATCGCTGCCCACTGTGAAGTGGTCCGCGATCTGACCGCCCATGGTGCGCACAAGCCTATTAGTGGGGCCATTGCAGGGTTCCTGCAGTCTACACAGAATGTACTCTGTCAGGAATGGGCGATCGTGGAAGGCATCAGCCTGCCTGAGGCTGTGGTGGAGATTGAGACCTTGCTCGAAAAAAGCAAGTTGAGCTTGATCGAAACGCCAACCGAGGCGGCAACATAGCGGGGATAGGGCGCTGAAATCAAACGACTAAAATTTATTTGACGAATGCTATCCGGCATGGATATCGGAAAGGCTTGTTGCAAATAAGCCTTTCTGTTTCCGCGCATGCCCCTTTGTACGGGCATCCTCCCGCCTTATGAAATCATCCTGCAGCAGCGCTCCAGAGGTCTGATGAAAAAAAGATACTTATATGCCTTGTTGTTCGGCATCCCCGGCTTTTTTGTCTCTGCAATGCTTTCTTTGCTTGTCTTTGGCGCTACTGCTGGAATCCTCTGGATCTATTTTTTCGGTGATAGCCCATGGCCGTTCTCCATCGAAACTTTGCTTCCCATCTTGTTTGCGCTCATCTTGCTGATGATATGGATGGCCCTGACCATCATCGGTTATGGGATCGGGAAGCGGCTTGAAAAAGACCCGGCCTTGAATAGGAACCATATCCTAGCTTCCGGTGCGCTGACGGTCTTGTTTGTCGTTTTGATCTTCCTCCAGCAGTGGAGCGTGGGAAACCTTGGGCCGCAATCAGACACAGTGATCTGCAGCGAGTACTGTAGCGAAAAAGGATATCCAGGGAGCGGGATGCCTCCACGAAACTCAGGCGACCGGACGTGTAGTTGTTACGATACCTCTGGAGATGAAGCGTTGAAAATCCCACTCGATCGTATCGATCCGAGGGCTCCCAAATGATGGCTTCAACGCAACACCAGATAAAAATTTTCGATCTGGCACAGATGCCGGAAGCCCAGTCTTTGATACACATTGAATCCCATTTCGGATGATTGAAGAACCCCGATATGGTAGCCCATTTCACGCGCCTGAAGTAAGGGTTGGAGGGTCATTGCGGCGCCGAACCCTCTTCCGCGGGCGACTGGCAGGGTGGATACACTATAGACGCCCGCCACGCCTCCACCCAGGAAAATACAGGAGGTAGCCACAGGCACGCCGTTCAATGTTCCAAGATAGTTTTGCATGGGAGTTTCCAAGCCCAACTGTAGCTGCAGGTTGTACACGGCTGGCTCCCAATCTGGGGGCAGACCATAACCAACTGTAAAGATATGCGCCCAGGCGCTCAGGGACTCTTCATCCGCTACCGCGCCGACCTCAAATCCGTCCGCCGTTTGTATGGGCTCGTTCAATGCCTGCAGATCGGCTGCCATGCCGGGCGTATCGTTCGAATAGCCAAAGCCATGTTTGGAGAGGATAGATTCCCAATCCGAAGGCTTGAGATGCGGTTCCAGCCACCAGGTGAACGCGCCGACTCCCTTGACGCGAAAGTATTGGATGGTTTCCTCGATAAAAGCGGCATCCATTTCTTCAGGGGATTGGGCACTCAACACCCCGTTGAACCAGGGATGTTGGATCGGCATGTGCCAGCGCGTGAACTTCCCATTTTCAAAATGCGCCGCTGGACTGCTGCGGCTCAGGTGCCGAAAAAACTCACACAAGTTGGCGCGGATCGCCGTAACGAGCGCCTCCTTCGATTGGTCGGTCTGAATGTCATTCATAAAGCATTGCTCTCAGCGCCGACTTCGGCGCTGGTTATATTGAGTAATCGACGCCGAGGACGGCGTCGTGAGCAGTAGTGATTCACGAGTCTACGCATCCTTCATTTCCGCATAACGGAGATGCATATCCATCACGTAGGTTGCCACCTCCCCAAGATGTTCATAGGATTCGGTTTGTTGGACAAAGGAGTCTTTATCGGTTTGCAAACGCTCCAGGACCGGGTCCGTAAAGAGTGCATAGCCCTTCCAGCCCGTAGATTCAGACACGTGATTCTTCGAAAGCCGGTGGATCAGGTTGACATCCGTCCCCAGGAGGTGCTCCACGCCCGCTACTTTTTGCATCAGGAATTCGCCATGATGCAGCATGAACTTCAGGTCAAGCGTGGGGAGAGCCCGGCAAGCTCTGCACGGACAGGTTGCCTGGCTGTATAACGCCAGTGCCTTCTCTCGAAATGCCAGGTAGGTCTGATCGATCAGCTCCAGCAGGGACCTGGCCTCCCGCAGTTGACTCTCTTCAATATAGGCAAAGACTGCATCGCCTTCCAGTTGGCAAATCGTCAGCAGACCGCTGATTTCCTCCACGATCGTTTCCAGCAGGAAGGCAAGTGCCAGATCGGCGTGTTCAATTTCGGTCTTGGCTACAAAAGAGGTATACCCCGAAATGTCCGCTAATACCAAATAACCTGTCTTTGTCTTTCGCTCCATCGCTCACTCCTCGAATATCAATAAAATTCAACTCTATTCTAATGTGATTTGGACAAAATTGGCCTAAATATTATCGTGCCGTAATATATGTGACGATCCCATAGCGTGCCAGGGAACATCCAGGGAACGGCAAGGGAGAGTCAGGAGTGCCTATATGGTCCCTATATGCTGCTTATATCCTCCCTATATCCTGCCTGTATGCTTTTGTACGCTTCGTGTGTAAATCTAATTTAGCGTTCCCCCATCTAGCTGGAACGGATCTAGCCGCCCACGGTTGTCGTTCCATCGAACTTATTAATCTCAAGCCTATTTTATCCCGGCCGCATTATTTACGAAAACCCTGGAACAAATTGTAAGGTGAATGATAGGCTCGAGTTTAGGAAACGCGTGTGGTCCCTCACTCGTTGTGATGCTCCTCGCAGGCAGACGCAATCCCCTCGCTCTACTATGGAATAAGAAAACACCCTCGTTCTATGTGGAACGAGGGTGTAGTTAGGCAATGTTTTGTATTCTGCTTATGCAGCGCGCGGCTTGGCAACATTGACCTTGAGCTTGTTGTCAGCCAGGGCATAGTCGTTGAACATACTGATCGCCTTATCGGCGTCCGCCTGGGTGGGCATGGCCACAAAAGCGAAGCCCTTCGACATGCCAGTCCCCTTGTCCTTGACGAGCTCCACCGAAGAGACGATGCCAGCCTGCGCAAACAAGGTATTGATTTCATCCTGAGTGGTCGACTTGTTCAGATTTCCTACATAAATTCTAGTGTCCATATTTCCTACTTTCTCCGGCACAGCCGGAAATAAAAATGACCGGGACCCTATAAGTGGGTCGGCGGCCAAAGGTACGACAGAGATCCAGTTATTTATTACCTGTTCAGTCTAACACAGTTCCAGCCCACAGACGGAGCAATAAATTATCCGTCATCCCTGCGCACGTAGATCGTACATATGCGTCCGAATCGCCGTGCTCAGCGCTTCCTCGGATCGGTGGGTCTGGATGTGAATCAGGATCCTAGGAAGCCTTCATTTCCGCATAACGGACATGCATATCCCTCACAAAGGTCGCTACTTCCCCGAGATGTTCATACGATTCGGTCTGTTGGATAAAAGAGCTTTTGTCCGTTTGCAGATGCTCCATTCCCTGGTTCGTGAACAATGCATAGCCCTTCCAGCCCGTGGATTCAGAGACATGGTTCTTGGAAAGCCTGTGGATGAGATTGACATCCGTCCCCAACAAGTCCTTGATCCCCGCCACCTGCTGGACAATGAAATCGCCGTGGTGCAGGATGAATTTCAGATCCAGGGTGGGGACGGACCTGCATGCCTGGCAGGGACAATTTGCCTGCTCGTATAAGTGCAATGCCATATCTCGAAATGCCAGGTACGTATCGTCGATCAATTCGAGCAAGGATTGGCCTTCCTGCAGCTGGCTTTCCTCCACGTAGGCAAAGACGGCATCGCCTTCCAATTTGGAAATGGTCAGCTGAATGCTCAAGTTTTGCACGATCGTTTCGAGTAAGTGGGAGAGGGCGAAATCCGCGTGTTCGATTTCGGTCTTCGCGACATAGGAGGTATAGCCGGAAATATCAGCAAGTACCAAATAACCCGTCTGTGTTTTTCGTTCCATCGCGTGCTCCTTGAATACCAGTAAAGTTGAGTTGTATTCTAATAGGTTATCGGATAATACGCATTGCATTTTTGTGCTGCACCCCCTAAGTCAAATCCCGCTCGAGGCGGGGTTGAACTCGTTATGCCTTGGTCTGGACCGCCACGACCATTGGTCTCCCGGTGACACCAGCCTCATCCATTGATTCCTTCGTATGCGGATCGTTCAGGAAGGCTTGCGCTTTGTCCGCTTCGTCCCATTCAAGGACTAGCGTGACGTTATTGGGACTCTCCACATCGCGATAAAACTGATTGATCCCCGTAGACCCAGCCGACCTGCGACTGGACTCATCCGCATCGAAGCCGAGGCGCCACTTGTCGTAATCAGCAACATTGACACGGAGATTGATGTAGACCATGGAAGCTTGTCCTTTCTAAAATACGGCTAAAGAGTAATGAGAGGAAGTTGATTCAGTATATCATTCCCGCAGGGCAATAAAAAAAACAGTGATTTGGTTATCAGGATTGGTATAGCAGTAATAGCAACTTTTCATATCACAGTAATTCCTACAGGGAAAGCAGATAAACAAAAGTCACCCTCCGAGCATGAAGATATATCCTTTTTCCAAACTCCAATTGACATCCTCCCGTTTTTTTGCTACACTTGAGTTGTCTGACAAATTTGGTCTAGTCCACTACTGAACAGGTCAAAAACTAACCGCAACGAATAACTACGCAACCAAATGACTACTCTACTCGTCAAAAACGCCTACATCGTCACCATGGATGACCATCAGCGGGAGATTCCCGATGGTGGTCTTTTTATTCGGGATGGCTTCCTCGAGCAGGTCGGCGAGACGAGCGAGTTGCCCCAAACTGCCGATGAAGAGCTCGATCTCGAGGGTCATATCCTCCTGCCCGGGCTCGTCAACACGCACCATCACTTCTACCAGACCCTGACGCGTGCCGTTCCGGCCGCGCAGGATGCCAATCTCTTCAACTGGCTGACGACGCTCTATCCCATCTGGGCACGCCTGAACCCTGAAGACATCTTCACCTCCACCCAGACCGCGCTGGCCGAACTGGCCCTTTCGGGCTGCACCACCGCCTCCGACCACCTCTATCTCTTCCCCAACGGCTCCAAACTGGATGACGAGATCGCCGCGGCGCAGGAAATTGGACTGCGCATCCAGGCGTCGCGCGGCTCGATGAGCCTCGGTCAATCGCAGGGCGGACTTCCGCCTGATTCCGTTGTGGATGATGAAGACTCAATTCTCAAAGATTCTCAGCGAGTGATCGAGAAATATCACGACCCCAAACCCGGCGCGTTCGTGCAGATCGTCCTGGCGCCGTGCTCTCCATTCAGCGTCACCAGCGACCTGATGAAACAGTCCGCCAAACTGGCGCGTGAATATGGAGTCCACCTTCATACCCACCTTGCAGAGACTGAAGACGAAGAACAATTCTGTTTACAGAAATTCGGGCATCGTCCCGTTGGGTACATGCAGGAAGTGGATTGGTTGGGGAATGACGTCTGGTTCGCGCACGCGGTCTGGGTCAACGGCGAGGAGATCCAGGTCTTTGCCAAACATAATTGCGGTGTGGCGCACTGTCCTACCTCTAATATGCGACTTGCCTCGGGTATCGCCCCGGTCAAGGAATATCGTGCCGCCGGCGTGAAGGTCGGCCTGGGCGTGGACGGATCCGCTTCCAACGATGGGTCACATCTCTTAGCCGAAGTCCGCAACGCGATGCTGGTGGCGCGGGTCAAGGAAGGACTTACTGGTTATTCCTTATCCAACGATCCGAATCGCAAACTCATGACTGCCCGTGAAGCGTTATATCTTGGCACACGCGGCGGGGCCGCGGTCCTAGGTCGTACCGATATTGGAAGTTTGGAAGCTGGCAAATGCGCCGACTTCTTTGCGATCAACCTCAATCCAATTGGCTTTACCGGTATGCACGATCCCGTCGCCGCGCTCGTCTTTGGGCAGCCGGTCAATGCAGATTACACCGTCGTTGGCGGCAAGTTTGTGGTCAAGGAAGGACAGTTGTGTACGGTGGATGAACGCAAATTGATCGAGAAACATAATAAGGCAGCCAAGAGGCTCTTCGAGAGTTAATTGTCACTCTGAGCTGAAGGCGCAGAGTCTCAATTCCCGGTAAGAGATGCTTCGCTAGGCTCAGCATGACAGAAGTAGAAAATGCTCAATTTCCTCCTCATCCTCCTCGTCGGTTGGCCTGCGATTGTGGTCACCTTGATCCTCGCGGTGATCGGTTTGATCCGAAACAACTATCTTTTTCTTCTGGGAGCCGCGATCCTGGCGTTTCCTTTTTCATGGTACCTGAGTGGCTTCCCCAGGATCAGCTCGCCCGCGTTTTTATTGCCGTTATTTCTGTTTGGCTCCAGTTATCTGATGTTTCGCGGGCGTGAAATGCTCGCCTGGCTCATCGCAGTTCCTTACTTTCTAACGATTCTGCTCCTTTTCTATGTCGTTTTAGCACAATAATATTTTGAGGAGAATTTATGCCTTCATCTACAAAACTGACTCGCTCGCTCGTTGACGTTGCCATGGGACGCGTCCCGGCCGATCTCGTCATCCGGAACGGCCAATGGGTCAGCGTGCAATCCGGGGAGATCATCCCCGGCTCGGATGTTGCCATCAAGGATGGACACATCGCTTACGTGGGTGAGGACGCGAGTCACACGATTGGCAAGAAGACCAAGGTCATCGATGCGAAGGGACGTTATCTTGTGCCCGGCTTGCTCGATGGGCACATGCACATAGAATCAGGCATGGTCACAGTGACGGAGTTTGTGCGGGCCGTGGCAGTGCGCGGCACGACCGGTATGTTCATTGACCCGCACGAGATGGCGAATATCTTCGGCCTCAAGGGCGTCAAGCTGATGGTGGATGAAGCCCAGAATCAGCCGATCCATGTCTGGGTGCAGATGCCCTCCTGCGTCCCCTCGGCTCCAGGCTTTGAGACGCCCGGTGCCCATATCGGACCCAAGGAAGTTGCCCAGGCGATGAAATGGGACCGCATCATCGGTCTCGGTGAGATGATGAATTACCCCGGCGTGGCCTTGGGCGATGACAAATTACTCGAAGAGATGTCCCTCACGCATGCCAGCAACAAAACCATCGGCGGACATTACGCCTCGCCCGATCTCGGAATTCCATTCCATGGATACGTGGCAGGTGGCGCCGAAGATGACCATGAAGGGACTCACCTTGAAGATGCGGTCGAGCGTGTCCGCCAGGGCATGAAAGCCATGCTGCGCTACGGTTCCTCCTGGCATGATGTCGCTTCTCAGGTGGGAGCCGTTACACGTCTCGGCCTGGATTCCCGTCGCTTCATCCTGGTGACCGATGACTCGCACGCTCAAACGATCTCGCAGGATGGACACATGGACCGAGTCCTGCGCCATGCCATCGAGCAGGGACTCGACCCGCTTACCGCCATCCAGATGTGCACGATCAATAGCGCCGAACATTTCGGCCTCACCCGGGAATTGGGCATGATCGCGCCCGGTCGCTGGGCAGATGTGGTGCTGGTCAGGGATTTGAATCATTTCAAAGCGGATCTGGTCATTGCTAAGGGGCAGGTCATTGCCGAGAATGGAAAGTTGAAAGTAAACCTGCCGAAATTCAAGTATCCAGCCTGGGCGACCAATTCTGTGCATCTCAAAAGGAAACTGGATGCCAGCGATTTTGCCTTGAAAGTGAATGGCAACAAAGCGACCCTCAAAGCCAATGTGATTGGCGTGATCGAGAATCAGGCTCCTACGCGCCATTTGACATTTGATGTTCAACCCGAGAATGGCGAGATCAAAGTGGATATGGGACGCGACATCGCCAAGATCGCGCTGGTCGAGCGTCATAAAGGCACCGGCCGAATCATGCTCGGTTTCGTCAGTGGGTTTGGCTTCGATAGTCCGTGCGCCATCGCTTCGACGGTTGCGCATGACAGCCATCATATGATCGTTGTCGGCACGGATGAGAAATCCATGGCTGTCGCTGGCAACAGCCTGGCCAAGAGTGGGGGAGGTCAGGTCGTGGTGAAGAATGGCAAGGTCATCGGTCAGGTTGACTTGAAGATCGCCGGCCTGATGTCCAATGAAAAAGCCGATGTCGTGGCGAAGAAGGCAGAAACCATCCTAAAAGGGTTTCGAGATTGTGGGTGCAAACTCAACAATCCAAATATGCAGTTGTCGTTGCTCGCACTGGTGGTCATCCCCGAGCTGCGAATTTCAGATAAAGGCCTTGTGGATGTGACCAAATTCAATTTTGTTCCTGTAGTGGAGGGATAATGGCTAACTTTCCTTTTCAACGTTTGCAGTCTGACCTGGCTGCCCTGATCGAACGTACGCCCGCGGGCTCACGCTTGATCTCCGAGCCGGATCTTGCAAAACAGCTGGGTGTTTCACGCGCAACCTTGCGTGAAGCGATGCGGACATTCGAGACAAAAGGGCTGATCCGCCGCCGTCAGGGTGCGGGAACGTTCGTGGTCGGTAAAGTGCCGGTCATGGACGCAGGCTTGGAGGTGCTGGAGAGTCTCGATACGATGGCACGCCGCCTGAATTTGGCCGTCACCGTCAGCGACTTGAACGTCGAGCAGATCGATGCTGATCTGGATCATGCCAGTGGACTGGGTGTCGCGATAGGGTCCTGCCTGACGCGCGTCCGCCGTGTGATGCGTGCCGAGACACGTCCCGTTGCCTATCTGCTCGATACAATGCCGGAAGATGTCTTAAAAATAGCGGATCTGCCAAAGGGGTTCAACGGTTCCGTGCTGGACTTCCTGCTCGAGCGCGGTGATGACCTGCGGATCTCACGCGCCGCGATCAGTGCCACGAATGCCACCGCTGAAGTTGCGAAGGCCCTTGAGATCCAGCGTGGGGATGTATTGCTGCAGTTTGTGTCACAAATCTACACCTCCGATGCAAAGGTGGTGGATTATACAATCAGTTATTTTATTCCCGGCTATTTCAATTTCCATGTGGTCCGGCGTATTGGGAACTCGTAGTGGCTAGGAGTCGAAGTCTTCAGACCTCGGTCTCTTAAATTTATTCCAAAGTCTGGAGACTTTGGACTCCGCTTCATATTTTATATTTTTGAGGTATCTGTGACAGTTCAGGAAATTAAAAAGAGAGTCGAACAGAATCGCGAAAACATTATGCGTTTTATGCGCGAGATCTGTGCCATTCCCAGCATGGATGGGCAATTGAAGGAGGTTGGTGAACGCATCGGTGAGGAGATGACCAAGCTTGGCTTCGAGGAAGTCCGCTTTGACAAGATGGGCAACATCCTCGGGCGCATCGGCAGCGGAAAGCGCGTCATCGTGTATGACTCGCACATTGACACCGTGGGCATCGGCGACCCGGACTCCTGGCAATGGGATCCGTTCCAGGGCAAGGTCGAGAACGGAATCCTGTACGCACGCGGTGCCTGTGATGAGAAAAATTCCACGCCGGGCATGGTCTACGGTCTTTCCTTTGCGAAGGAACTGGGCCTGCTCGAAGATATCACCGCCTGGTACTTTGGCAACATGGAGGAATGGTGCGATGGCATTGCCCCGAACACCTTTGTCGAAGTGGACCCAGGCATTCGTCCCGATTTTGTTGTGATCGGTGAGCCGACCAAAATGCAGGTTTATCGCGGACATAAAGGACGCGTGGAATTGAAAGTCACTTCCACGGGACGGTCCGCCCACGCTGCGTCGCATCATCTCGGCGATAGCGCATTGTACAAAATGCTCTCGGTGATCTCCGGCATTCGCGATCTGGATGCCCATTTGCACACCGATCCATTTTTGGGCAAGGGCACCATCATGGTGACGGATACGCGGATCAGTACCGCCTCTATTAACGCGGTGCCAGATGGTTTCACGGTTTTTATTGACCGCCGTTTGACCTTCGGTGAGTCCAAGGAACAAGCGGTGCAGCAAGTGAAAGACCTGATCCCGGGTTATTTACGAAACCAGATCAAAGTAGAAGAACTGTTTTACGATGATCCATCTTATACAGGTTTTGTGTTTCCCGTTGACAAATATTACCCTGCCTGGGCGTTAGAAGAATCACACCCGATTGTTCAAGCCGGACAGGAAACGATCAAGCAATTATGGAACGGGACGCGCCCAACCAGCAAGTGGAGTTTCTCCACGAACGGGACGTATTGGGCGGGCAAAGCGAAGATCCCATCCATCGGATTTGGAGCCGGTGATGAGATTTATGCTCACACGACCATGGATCAGGTCCCGTTAAATGACGTGGTCGCAGCGACAGAGTTTTATGCGTTATTCCCAAAGATGTTGAGCGAGAAAGTTAGCTGATTTTCCGCTCAAAGCTCACAGCGCCGAGAGCAATACAAAGATGTTAGCAGAAAGAGTTTAACAAGCCTGACCGATCAGACTTGCGCAACTGAAAAAGCCAAAGAAGGAAACTGTTAGTAGCATCGGAGACTTTGTACGTCCAAAATCTATTTTTTCAATCGGAGGTTCGTATGCGTAGTTTTGCTGGTCGTGACATTCTGTCGCTCAAGGAATTTGAGCGCAATGAGTTTTTCCATGTCTTTGATGTGGCCTCGAAGATGGAGCCCATCGCCCGCTACCGCAAGAATGTGGATATGCTCAAGGATAAGACTCTGGTAACGGCTTTTTATCAGCCCTCGACGCGCACGCGTCTGGCTCANGAAGCTGCCATGCATCGTTTGGGAGGCCATGTCACAGGCTTCTCNGATGCCAAGATGACCCGGGCCGGTGACTTCTACCAGGAGTCAATCAAGGATACGGTAAAAATGTTGGAGTTCTATGGCGATGTGATCGTGATGCGCCACTTCCAACAGGGTGCGCCGCACGAAGCCGCCAAGTGGGCAAGTGTGCCGATCATCAACGGTGGTGATGGCTGGGGCGAACACCCAACCCAGATCCTGACCGACCTGTACACCGTCCTGCGTGAAAAGGGCCGCATCGATGGCCTTAAGTGGCTGGCTGTTGGCGATATGCGCATGCGCACCATGCATTCCCTGGGCTATGCCTTGAGCCAGTTTGATTGCCCGGTGACATTCGTTTCGCCGCCCGATATGTGCCTGACCGATGATTTCAAAACTGATCTCAAGCAGTACAACGTGAACTTCAGGGAAGTTGACCATGTCGAGCAGGCGATCGCCGATGCGGATGTGATCCTGGTCGAGCCGGTGGTCCAACCCGATTACACCAAGTCCCGCGATGAGCGCGGCAAGGAAGTCAGTCTCACGCCCGCGAATTACCAGATCACGCGCGAATTGCTCTTTACCAAGGCGAAATCGGATGCGATCCTGCTGCACTCTTTGCCCCGCATGGACGAAATCCCCGCAGACGTGGACATCACCAAGTGGTCACGTTACTGGCAGGAAGCCTTCAACGGTGTTGTCATGAGAATGACGCTGTTGGCCATGGTTCTCGGCGCAATGGAATAAAAGTTCAATCGTCTGATGGTTTGGTAGTTGGTTTCGTTTGCTGGGACCCACTACCAGACCATGACTCAATGAAGGAGCTGACGTGACCATATTGGACGACCTTCGTAAACGCTATGGCGCAGCCAGCGCTGAACAGAGACTCCTGGTCCTGCGCCGCGAATTGTTGAGACCGATCATTACCGTGGAGTCATCGGCACACCTGTTGCAAACTGCGAGCGACGATATCTGTGACTGTCTGTCCGGTGAAGTCAGCGCCGATGAATTCAGGAATACGGTCAAATGGCTGAATGAAGCCGCGCGCGACCTTCATCAAATTTTGGATGCATTGACAGATGACACCTCCAAAGTCCAGGAGCAGCACGGGATTGAATAACGGGATAGTCTGTTAGTCTTTCTGTCGCTTGTCTTCTAGGCTTTTCAAGAATGTGGAAATTTGTCAAGAACTGTCATGACTACAATAAAAAACTTTGAGGACCTGAAAGCTTGGCAGAAGGCTTGTGAGCTAGCAGGCTGTGTTTATGTTCTCACTCGTAAACAAAAGTTTGCTCGTGATTTTGGTTTGTGCAACCAGACCCAAGGAGCCGAAGGTTCGACCATGCATAATATCGCGGAAGGCTTTGAATCGGGTTACGATCCTGAATTTGCACGTTTTTTAAAGATGGCGCGCCGTTCCGCAGGTGAAGTTCAATCTGAACTTTATTTAGCTCTAGACGCAGACTTTATTACTCAAGAGGAACTTAAGAAAGCTTACGATCTTGCAGTTGACTTCAAAAAATTAATCAATGACATGATCTCATATCTAAATAAAAACTAGAGTGTATATGCAAAATCACCAGTGTATGTCACGCCCCTTCGGGGTGTGAGGAGCAGAGCGACGACACTTGCGCCGCACGATTTGCTAAGCAAATCGAGTGCAGGTGAGAATCTCATTTTCAAACGTAATTTCCGGAAGCAAACCGAGATTCTTCGCTCCTTCCAGTCGCTCACACCGTCCCGAAGCGATGTCCCTTCGGGAGAATGATATGTTTGGAATTTGCATACAGACCCTAACTAGAAAGTTATTAAATCAACTGACTAACAGACTAAAAACAATAAGACAAGGAGACTAATATAATGCAAACCAATTTTAGAGGTCGCGACCTGATAGGCGACCTGGACTTCACAAAAGAGGAAGTCGAAACTGTTCTGGATGTAGCCTGGGATTTGAAACGCAAGCGCGCGCTCGGCGAACCTCATGCCTACCTGCGCGATAAGGTATTGGCGATGTTGTTCTTCTTTTCGTCCACACGTACGCGCGGCTCATTCGAAGCCGGTATTGCTCAGCTGGGTGGACACGGTGCGTTCATCGACTCGAACACAACCCAGATCTCCCATGGTGATACCCCGGTGGAGATCGGTGAAATTTTTGGTCGTTATTTTGATGGTATCGCCATCCGTCACTGCGATTTTGGCGATGGGAACAAATACCTGAACGCGGTTGCAAAATCCAGTCGGGCGCCTATCCTGAACATGCAATGCGATATCTATCATCCCTTCCAATGTCTGGCAGATTTGATGACGATCATGGAGAAGAAAGGCCGCGACCTGCGCAAGAAGAAGATGGTGGTTTCGTGGGCGTACGCGGCTTCCTATCTCAAACCGGTCTCTGTTGCCCAATCTCTCATTCTTCAAATGCCGCGCTTTGGCATGGACGTCACGCTGGCGTATCCGCCCGAGTTCAAGCTCATGCCCGAAATTGTCGAGCAGGCCAAGGAACAGGCGCGGATCGCGGGCGCCAACTTTGAGATCATTGACAGCAAGGATGGTATGACCGAAGCCTGCAAAGATGCAGATGTGATCTATGCCAAGTCCTGGGGACCGCTGTTGACCACCAATGACAAGACTGAAGGCAAGCGAATCCAGGATTCGTACAAAGACTGGATCATGGATGCCGCCAAGCTCAAGGTTGCAAAGGCAGATGCCATCTATATGCATCCACTGCCTGCCGACCGCGACGTCGAAGTCACCAGTGAAATCATGGACGGTCCCAACTCGGTCGTCTTCGATGAGGCGGAAAATCGCCTCCACGCGCAAAAAGCCGTCATGGCATTGACGATGGCGTAAATAATTCTTAGCCACAGAGAACTCAGAGACTCTGAGAGAAACTCAAAGGGCTCTGTGATCTCTGTGGCTGAGCCAGGAGATCTATAAATGTCAAAATTAGCTGTCATGGCAGTCGGTGGTAACTCGCTGATCAAGGACAATAAAAACATCACCGTGGAAGACCAGCAACAGGCTCTGCGCGAGACCGCTCAGCACATCGCGGATATGATCGAGGCGGGCTGGGATCTGGCGATCGGTCACGGGAACGGCCCGCAAGTTGGATTCATTCTTCGTCGATCTGAAATCGCTGCAAAGATGGAAGGCATGCATGAAGTCCCGCTGGATGTCTGCGGCGCGGATTCACAAGGCGCGATCGGTTATGAGTTCCAGCAGGCGCTGCAGAACGAGTATCAAAGGCGTGGCATTAATAAAGCCGCCACAACAATCATTACGCAAACACTGGTTGACCAAAAGGATCCGGCTTTCCAAAAACCCACCAAGCCCATTGGTTCCTTCATGGATGAAACCGAAGCCAAGAGACGCGAAAAGGAAATGGGCTGGTCTGTCGTGGAAGATGCTGGCCGCGGCTGGAGAAGAGTTGTTCCGTCCCCAATGCCAAAACAAATTCTGGAATTGCAGTCAGTCAAGTTGTTGCTGAACGCGGGTGTGACTGTCATCACCGTTGGTGGGGGTGGCATTCCTGTCATTGATACCGGAAATTGCCAGTACGAAGGCACAGCCGCAGTGATCGATAAGGATTTTGCCTCGTCACTGCTCGCGCAAGAGATTGGTGCGGATTTGTTCCTCATTGCCACTGCCGTAGAAAAGGTTGCCATCAATTTTGGCAAACCTGATCAGAAGTGGCTCGATAAGATGACACTCGCGGAAGCCAAAGCCTATCTGGCGGAAGGAACGCATTTCGCCAAAGGCTCGATGGCGCCGAAGATTCAAGCCATCATCTGGTTCCTCGAGAATGGCGGCAAACAGGCGTTGATCACCAACCCTGAAAACATTGGCCGCGCCCTCAAAGGCGAAACCGGTACCTGGATCGTGCGATAACAAACGACGGGTGGAACTGTTTAACAGTTCCACCTGATCTTTCCGGATGTGGAGGCCGCGGCATGTTTCTAATTCAAGAATCCGTTGTTTCTGTGCCACGCGCGGACGGCAACGGTGTCATGGAATCTTTCTTGGCGAAACCCAAAGATACAGGTCTCTTTCCGGGCCTGGTGATTATCCATGAGGCCTTTGGCTTGAACGATAATATTCGCGAGATTGCGCGTCAATTTGCAGAACAAGGATACACGGCTTTAGCTGTGGATTTGTTCTCGAACCGTAACCGCATTTTGTGCATGCTCCAGGCATTCCATGGTATGCTCATCCGTCCGCTGAACAATTCCGTGTTATCGGATCTGCAATCGACAATGGCATTTCTGCGCCAACAAGAAGGCGCAGATAAGGATCGCATCGGCGCAGTGGGGTTCTGCATGGGTGGCGCCTATGCATTGCAATTAGCCATCACCGAAAAGGGAATGAAAGCTGCTTCTGTTTTTTATGGAGCCAACCCCAAACCGCTGCAGGCTCTGGCCCAATCCTGTCCCATTGTTGGAAGTTATCCCGATAAAGACTTTACAACCCAGGCTGCCCGCGAACTGGAGACTGTGCTCATAAAGAATAATGTCCCCCATGATATTAAGATCTATGACGATACAAAACATTCATTCTTTAGTCAACAGCGCACCCCGGTTGAAGTGGAAGCTTCCAAAGACGCATGGCAGAGGATGTTAGCGTTCTTTCATGAGCATCTCAATTTGTAATATTTTTCTCTCATGAGAAAATTGCATCCAGCGTTTATTCTGTTCATCACAGCTGTCCTGGCATACGGATTATTGATTCCCCAACTCGGCTTTTACTGGGATGACATGCCCATGTCCTGGATTCGCTATGAGCTGGGTCCGGAGGCAATGACGCGCTATTTTTCCACAAACCGACCGGTTTGGGGAATGCTTTATCAGCTGACCACGCGTCTCCTCCCGCAGATTCCAGCGTATTGGCAGATCTTCGCACTCATCTGGCGCTGGCTCGGCGCGGTGGCAGTCTGGGGGATCGTGCGCGAACTCTGGAAGGACAAGCCGCGTTTCGCACTCAGTGTTGCGCTTCTTTTCTTGTTGTATCCTGGTTTTAATCAACAGTGGGGATCCTATCTATATAGTCATTTTTTTATTGTCATCTTCTTTTATTTTTATTCAATATACCTGTCGCTCAAACGAAAGACGATTCCAGCCGTGATCTTCTCTGCGCTGAATCTGTGGATGATGGAATATTTCTTCCCGCTGGAATTTGCGCGCGTCGGATTCATTTGGACTTCGCTGCGTGATGAATACCCGAACGCGCGTGACCGAGTCAAACCGACTCTCAAGCTGTGGACTCCTTATCTCATCGTTTTTGCCCTGGCGGTTTTTTCCCGTTTATTCATCTTTAATAATCAAATTTACGGCTTCGGGTTAATGTCGCAGCTAAAGAGTGCGCCGCTCGCAACTTCGCTTTTACTCCTTCAAAGCGTATTCAAGAGTTTATGGACTGTGACCATAGCAGCCTGGATTCAAATATTTGCAGCGATCAATCCTTCGGTGCACGGCGTGCGTACCGTTGTTCTTTACGTGGCAGTCACATTGATTGCATTTGCCATTTCCATCTCTTTCTTATGGAAAGGAAATGAAGAATTAAAAAGCAGGAGAGAGTCTTTCTACGCGATCGGTCTTGGTTTGTTTCTATTGCCATTTGCAGGTGCGCCATTCTGGTCCACGGGTCTTTCCATCTCACTGGCTCATCCGGCCAGTCGATTCACATTGCCATTCATGTTTGCAGCGTGTCTGATTATCGCAGGACTAATTGGTCTAATTAAATTGCCCCAGGTGCAATATGGGCTTTTGGCTTTATTGATTGGCTTGTCAGCAGGACGCCAATTTTTATGGTCAACCGATTACCTGCGCGATTGGCAGGCGCAGAAGAATCTTTTCTGGCAAATGACATGGCGCGCGCCGGGCTTGAAACCAAATACACTAATATTGATGAATGAAGAATTATCTTTTTATGCCGATAATTCCATCAGCGCACCTCTCAACTGGATCTATGCGCCTGCGAATCATTCTGATCAAATTGACTATGTGCTTTTTTATCCCACCAATCGCCTCGATCATTCACTCCCAGCTTTGAAAAAAGATATTCCCATCCAGTATGATTACATCGCCGGGCGCTTCACGGGAAATACGTCCCAGGTGGTTGCGTTGTATTACGATCCGCCCGCCTGCCTGCGATTGCTTGAGCCGGATATAGATTCAAACAATCGTTTTATCCTAGATGATAGTCACATGCGTGAAGCTTCCGCCTTATCCAACTCAGAGCAGATCCTGACTTCCTCAAATGCGGTCATGCCGGCAATTTATCAGCCGGAACCGATGCATGGCTGGTGTTATTATTTCGAGAAAGCGGATCTGGCGCGGCAGCTTGGGAATTGGAAGGAAGTTGCAAAATTGGGTGATACAGCATTTAAGTTAGACGATCATCCCAACAATCCCGTTGAACGTTTTGTGTTTATCGAGGGATATGCCCATGTGGGGGACTGGGATCGCGCCTTGAAATTGTCGAAGGAGTCTTATAAGGTTTCAAAGGATTATGTCCAACCATTGCTTTGTCAGCTTTGGGCACGAATAGAAACGGAAACAGCGGACGGCTTACCCGCTGGGAGAACCGAAGCGTTGTCCGAAGTCGAGAGTATGTTCTCATGCAAATCATGAACAATGTACTTGTTTTTATTGTATGATTTGTCCTACAATATCCATGTCACAACATACAGTCATGTATAATTGTTTAGACAATAGATCTTTGAAGTGATATGTGAAAGGAGGCTCGTCGAAATACAATTAGCTTTTTGGTCGTTGTCTGTTCCATACCTACACTTTTTTCAAGGAGAAGAAGACAATGCGTAAGTTCCTGTTTTTGGCAATCGTAGCAACAATGATCCTGGCGGCCTGTGGGGCCCCTGCTCCTGCAGCGACACAAGCACCCGCACCTGCTGCCACAGAACCCGCGGCCGGCGGATTCCAGATCCCTGATGTTCAGGATGGCAAATTCAATGTGGCGATGGTCTTGATCGGACCGCATGATGATGGCGGCTGGTCACAGGCCCATTATGAAGGCCTTCAGTATGTTGAGAAGAACGTTGAGAACGTTCATACTGCTTACATCGAGAATGTACCGGAAGGTGCTGACTCAGAGCAGGTGTTCCGCAGTCTGGCTCGCAAAGGCTTTGACCTGATCTTCGGCACCTCCTTCGGTTTCATGGATCCGATGGAGACAGTGGCAGGTGAGTTCCCCGATACCACCTTTATCCACATCAGTGGATACAAGACCAACGGCACGAATTTCGGCAACCTGTTCGGCGCGATGGAAGATATGAAGTATTTGGCAGGCATGCTCGCCGGTTCACGCGCCAAGGCAGACGGCAACCCCAAACTTGGTTACATGGCAACATTCCCCATCCCTGAAGAATTACGCCTGGGCAATGCGTTTATGCTGGGTGCCAAGCAGACGTGCCCCGAATGCACGATGGATGTACGCTGGATCAATACCTGGCACGATCCTGTGCTTGAGAAGGAAGGCGCGGCTTCCTTGTTCGACGCTGGCGCGCAGGTTGTTCTGACTGGTGCGGATACCCCGGCAAACGCAGATGTAGCGCAGGAAAAAGGCAAATGGGGTATCACCTATGATTATGTTGGCTCCTGCAAGGTGGAACGCTGCCTTACAGCTATTTACTGGAATTGGGGACCCATCTATGCTAATATTTCCAAAGGTGTGATCGCCAAAACCTACAAGCCAGGTTTCGATTACTTCGATGCTGATAGCGGCAGTCTTGGGATATACGGCTTTATGGAAGGCCAGTCGATGACCAAGGGTGAGTCCGATCTACCGGCTGCTGATATTCAGATGGTAAAAGATACACTCGCCAAGATGCTGGCCGGAGAGTTCACTCGCTTTGATGTGTTCGCCGGTCCGATCAAGGATAATCAGGGCAAGGAAATCCTGGGCGCTGGCCAAAAGATGGAGCAGATCGATATTGACTGCTTCGCAGGCGGCGATGTGCCCTGCAAGACCGGCATGTATTGGTGGGCTGATGGCGTAACCGCCGAATTGCCCAAACTTGGTGGATAGTCGTTGAAGTATGATTGGGGCAGAACGTTATGGTTCTGCCCCATTTTTGTATAATGGAAAAGAAGACTTCGCGCTGAGCGGAAGGGCTGAAAGCAAGTAGAAGCCCTGTAGATGACGTGCAATAAAGTGCGCGTTTCGCCTAGCGGCTCACTCGGCTCAACGCGAATTGTTATTTTAGGAGGCACCCAGTGACGGAAGCAACACCCTCCAATTTGATTGTGGAAATGCGAGGCATTGTCAAGCGCTTTCCCGGCGTGCTTGCCAATGATCATGTGGATTTTGAATTACGCCCGGGAGAGATCCATGCTTTGCTGGGGGAAAATGGAGCCGGCAAAAGCACATTGATGAATGTATTGGCCGGTCTATATAAGCAGGATGCAGGAATTATCAAAATCAAGGATAGCCCAGTGGAGTTTTCCTCTCCGCGGGATGCCATTAACTCAGGGATCGGCATGGTGCATCAACACTTTATGCTTGTCCCATCCCAGACAGTGACTGAGAATATTTTGCTCGGCCTTGATGATCCGAGTTTTTTCATGCGGTTGAATGAGTATGACGCCAGGATCGCGAAAATGGGCGAACAGTATGGGCTTAAAGTGGATCCGCGTGCCAAGATCTGGCAGCTCTCAGTTGGAGAACAGCAGCGCGTGGAATTGCTCAAGATGCTGTACCGCGGCGTGAACGTGCTCATCATGGATGAGCCAACTGCTGTCCTTGCCCCGCAGGAGATCGAGGGTTTGTTCGAGACGCTGCGTGCGATGATCGCACAGGGCAAATCCGTTATTTTTATCAGCCATAAATTACAGGAAGTGACTGCCATTGCCGACCGCGTGACTGTCTTGAGACGCGGCAGAGTGACGGCTTCCGGTGTATCTACCAAAGGTGTCACTCGTCAGGAACTCGCACGCTTAATGGTGGGACGGGAAGTCGTCTTCTTTGTGGATAAAAAACCAAAGCAACCGGGTGATGTCGTTCTCGATGTGAAAAATATCCACGCTGAGAACGACAAGGGGTTGCCAGCCCTGCGCGGCCTCTCGCTCAATGTGCGGGCTGGGGAGATCGTCGGTTTGGCAGGTGTCGCGGGTAATGGACAAAACGTTTTGTCAGAAGTCATCACTGGTATGCGTAAGTGCACACAGGGCGAAGTGATCTTGAGCGGAGATAAGGTCAACAACCGTGATACCTTGTTTGGTATCCAGCATGGCATGGCGTATGTGCCGGAAGACCGCACGCATGTTGGTTCTGCGCCGAACTTGAGCGTGACGGACAATGTGATCATGAAAAAGTATCGCAAGACACCGATTTCCAAGGGTGGTTTGCTGGATATGACTGCAGCGACGAATTTTGCAAAAGAACTCAAGCAGGCCTATGACATTATCGTGCCAACGGTCAATACTCCTGTGAGACTCTTATCAGGCGGGAATTTGCAGCGCGTGATCTTGGCGCGTGAAATATCAGGGAACCCAAACTTCATGGTGGCGGTCCAGCCGACCCGCGGGCTGGATGTCGGTGCGATCGAAGGAGTCCATCGCCTGTTGCTGACTCAACGTGAGGCGGGCGCAGCCGTATTGCTGGTCTCTGAAGAGCTAGAGGAACTGCTATCGTTGAGTGACAGAGTCTACGTGATCTACGAGGGGAAGATCATGGGTGAGGTAAAAGTCAAATCAATGGAGCCCGATGATAGTTTGATCGAAGCGATTGGCTTGATGATGACTGGCACGCCCTTAGACCAAATCCAAAAAGAGGGAGTCACATCCCATGACTGAATCCGCTGTGGCAAAAAAGCCACGCACATCCTATCGGATCAAGGTCGAACCACGGCTGGACGAACCGCCGGCGTGGTATCCCGCGGCTGTTTCCATCGGAGCGATCCTTCTTGCATTGATCCTGGGTGGCATTGTGATCATGATCGCGGGAGGTAATCCATTCGCCTCTTATATTCATATTGCACGCGCCTCCTTCGGTGATATCGGTGTGTTATCCGACACGATTGTGAAGGCGACACCCATCCTTTTGACCGCGCTGGCCTGTTCTGTTGCTTTCCGCATGAAGTTGTGGAATATCGGCGCGGAGGGCCAGTTCATCATGGGGGCGTGGGGTGCCAGTGCCATCATACTTACGCCAATTTTGCCTCCAGAAACATCCCGCTGGCTGTTTATCCCTGTGATGGTGATCGCGGCTATGGCAATGGGCGCAATCTGGGGATTTATTCCAGGTTATTTGAAAGCGAAGTTCAACGTCAATGAGATTATCAGCACGCTGATGTTAAACTACATTGCCGTTTCATGGGTGAACTTCTGGGTCTTTGCGGTATGGACGGAGGGGGGTTTTCAAATGAGTCCGAAATTCCCCGTGACGGCATGGTTGCCGCGCCTGACGGATTACGGAAAAGCATTTCCCCTGTTGCGAGGGTTGACAACACATGGCGGTCTGGTTCTCGGAATCCTTGCAGCGATTGCCTTATGGTTCATTGTCTATCGCAGCCGCTGGGGTTATGAGATTCGCTTGATCGGTGATAACGCTCGTGCCGCGCAATATGCGGGCATCAGTATCACCCGTAACATTGTCTATGTGATGATGCTTTCCGGTGCGCTGGCGGGCCTGGGTGGAATGAGCGAAGTGACAGGCGTGATTCACCGCTTGCAGACCACGCCTCTGGCGGCAGGTTACGGCTTTACAGGCATCATTGTCGCATGGCTGGCAAAACTGAATCCAATTGT
>Ga0065705_10104193_pt1 | contig 40420 bp, 40 predicted proteins | sample SwibulcommuniRL2_FD_59092 | JGI IMG/M metagenome (GOLD analysis project Ga0065705, IMG submission 59092) | Bulk soil microbial communities from switchgrass field near Rose Lake, East Lansing, Michigan, USA - RL2 Bulk Soil v2 (version 2) | ecosystem: Environmental > Terrestrial > Soil >...
CGGACGGCTGATCAGCGGACGTGATCACGAGATCAGCGGCGGACTTAGCAAGGGTAATGGTAGTCATAACATCTACGCTTTCTGGCACTATGTGCCGTTGTGTGATACTACGTGGCATGGGCCACATAGGCCGGACGCAATGCGACTGGCAAGAAAGAGTGTATCACATATACAGACACTGTCAACTGCCGCTTTCAGGTGCAGTGCAGTGTGGTGTGATGTGTATAATGATTATATGTGGTGTGGTAATTTGTGTGTTATAGGCGATTAAGGCATGGTTGTGCTGATGTGGTTGCGACAACCCGATTGCACACTCCGCATATTATTCGTTCTCTATTCGTACTAGAATGCATACCGCACAATCGCACAGCGCTGCGCATGGGAGTGGCATACGAGCGTCAGCTAGTAGGGTAGCAGGCATACTCTAGAAACGCACAGGTGACGTTTTCATGTTTTGTTCTTTACCTCTCAAATAGCGTGCAAGTGACCATGCGTCACATAGTGTGCTTTATAGCATGCTAGCTAGTGCTCTAAGTAGCAATACACATAGCGTTGTGTCGCACCTGTAGTGCAGCGCATGCGTTGCTATTGCTGGCGTTGTCATGGGTGCAACATGGCGCTTCGCTTACCCGGCAGGCCGCTTCAAGTCCGAAGCTGAAACAGGCGCGCGACCATCTCATTCGCACGGCGCGAGCAGTGCTCAGCACCGGCGGCGGACGCGAGCATCTTGCGAGCGGTTGTCCAAAGGACAACACAGCAAGGTATAGCCTGAGCGTAAGCGAAGGCTATTCCGCTTTGCTTACTTAGTGTCTAGCGTAGTGAGATGTAGTGAGGTAGGTGGGAGGTAGTCCCCGGGTCAATCCCAAAGTGGAGTGCTAATGCTTGGCCGGTCTCAGCGGAGAGAGCGCACTCACAAGCCCATATAAGATGTGAAAAAGATAAAAACCAAAACGCCAACGATGCACAGTGCTTAAGTACTCATACGAAATGAAATGAAAAGAAAAACACCTCCTGCTATGTGAGTAACAGGAGGTGTAGTAGAAGGGCATGAGGATGCTAGAGTGGAGCGCCAGTTATAGCTTACTGTGTATATGATGTCAACATGTGTAGAGCTATGTATGTGTGTATGCTAGCTTGTGTAGTAGAACAACCGGAGGCATACGCAGGCCGGCGCTTTCGCGCCGGATGTGTAATATCTCAACTTGACGTATAATGAGTATACTGCTAGCCGACGAAGATAGTTGCAGATGTAACCATTGAACAAAAGGAGATCATCATGCCCTCGTACAGTGGCTTGTTCGATGGTGTCCACGGTCAGCCTTATGCACCTATCAATGAAGCTGGTGCTGCTTCACGTGGTGTAGCTCGTCTCATGTCACCACAAGGTAATCTCGCATTCGCACGTGCTGCTGATGCGATGACGACTGCTGCAGCTATTGGTCTGCCTATTGCTAACGGCGGCTACACTCAAGTAGCAGCAGTGCAGGCTGATGGTATGAACCAAGGTGGCTTGCGTCCGATCTCTACCTACACCTTTTTGAGTGGCAACGTGACTGCAACACAGCTTGCTCTCGTTGACAATCAACTCAATCCTCGCTTCATGCCTGCTATGTCTGTTGCAGGTCAGGAGTGCAGTGGCTATCCCGTCGATAAGTCAGGAAACGGTGGTGGTAGCAAGGTCGGTACGCTCTAGTGGTAGCTAGCCTACAAGACCTGAAGTTTGAAATGCTTCCTGCTAATATACAGGAAGCATTGCGTGGTTTTGGCATCAGCTCGACTGGTGCAATGCATGCGATGTATGAGAAGTATAAAGACTCGCCCACCATGCTCAACATGGGCATGCAAGCTATCGGTCTCTCACCAGCAGCCGTAGATCAGATTGTAGCTCAAGCAAGCGCGAAGCAGCATTCTGCAGCAGCGCCACCTCAACCTCCCACGAGGACGAGTGCTGCCGCTCCCAAGGCAACCCCTGCTGTAGTTGCGCCTGCTCGTGCCCCTGTGAGTGCTGCCCCTCAAGCTAACCCCCAACCGAGAGGGGTAGTACCACAGGCGGCTCCTCGACAGCAAGTGCAAGCTCCTGACACTGCGGATGTACCTGTAGACGATGAAGGACAACCTCAACAGCCGCAAGCAACACCTGATGGCGAAGAAGACAGTGACACACAAACTGATCCGAGCGTCAACACAGCAGCCGCGCCAGAAGTTGAAGCACCCGCACAGCAGCCAGACGACGAAGCATCCGAAACTCCAGACACAGTTGAACCTCCTGGTGACATTGACAGTCAAGGAGCTGACGATACTACTGACGTCGATGCATCCGGCGCAGCTTCTGCAGTATCTGATCAGGACGCCGCGATCGAACAACTCATTGCGAATGGTCGCGATCCAAGTGTATCAGGCGATGACCAAGCTGGAGCAAGAACAATGGCTAGCAGAGCAATGCCGCGAGGAGCTGGTAAGAGTGCAACTAGAGGCGGCCCAAAGCAGCAAGCAGTAATGGATGACATCGTCTCTCAGATGATGGCACAGAATGCAATGCAGCAAGGACCACCGCAAGGTATGCCTCCTGCAGGACCACAAGCGCCGCAGATGCCACCTCAAGCGCAGCGACCTCCGCCTCCTGTAGCGCAGAGAAGCCAACGCTCTGAGGAGATGATCTCTAATCTAGTGAAGGGCGCAAAGAGCAAGCAAGAGGCGCAGTCAAAACGTGGTGCTCCTACAGGACGCAGATGAGCAGTGACACACCTACACATTTACCACTTGCAAATGGACTAATTATCGACACTGCCACAGGGCAGGCGATGGTCCCCAGCACGTCACCAGATGCTGTCATCGCGCAACAAGCCAAAGAGAAGAAAGCAACCACCAAACCTCCGCGTAGTCACCCTAGCAGTAATAGCACTGTGCGTCGGGGCTTGGTTGATCTTCCTGCTGATCATCGAGCGGTTACTACAGTAGGCGTAGTGTGGCTGTACTTCACACTAGGCGTGACAGACGCAGAGATGGCTGAGGCCACTGGACTGCGTATCAGCCAGATCGAGATGATGAAGCAGATGCAGTTGTTCTCGCAGCTTGATGAGCTGTTGAAGAGCAATCTCGCACAGCTTGCACATGCTGATGTACAACAGCGCATTGACAATGCAGCAGGTGATGCACTCGATGCTCTTGAAGTGATGCTGACTGATGAAGATGTCAAGCCTGCCACTCGCGCTCGCATCCTCATGAACATGCTCGACCGTGGTGGATTTGCTCCTAAGCAGATCATGGAGCACAAGCACTCACTTGAGGGTGGCTTGACTATTCGACACATCAAAGACGTAGCACGTCCCAAGGACATGCCAACGATCAACGTGAAGGAGATTAACAATGGCTATCGTCCCGAATAAAGACGGACAAGGCATCCTCGCTAATGGAGCAGTTGGCATTGTCGATCCTTCTTACTGCTTGCCTACTACATATGGCACAGGTGTTCCATCTACTGTAGGCTATCCGGGTGAGCTACGCACTGACACTGCAACAGGCAACATATACGTCAATCTCGGCGCTAACAGGTGGGCACTTCACCAGTGGTAGCACGACGCATAGCGCAAGGTGATGAACGTCCTGAGTTTATCCTTAAGGAAGGATCACTTCAGGACTTGTTCATGCGTTCGTATGCGAAGGTGCAGCTATACGGAGGTGGCTTTGGTAATGGTAAGACATCAGCAGCAGTCATCAAAGCACTACACCTGTGTGAGTGGTATCCTGGCTCTACTGGTCTCATCGCTCGTTCTACGTATCCAAAGCTCAATGACACTATAAGAAAAGAGTTCCTCAAATGGTGTCCTAAGAACTGGATCAGAGCCTTCTCTACAGGACAGAACGGCGACAACATCTGTTACTTGAAGAATGGCACTTCTATCTATTTCAGATACATCGCACAGCAGGGTGTGAAAGCAGAGAGCAGCTCCTCCAACTTGCTGTCTGCTACATTTGATTGGATCGTTGTAGATCAAGTCGAAGACCCTGAGATCACATATAAGGACTTCCTCGATTTGTTCGGCCGCTTGCGTGGTCGCACGCGCTACATAGGCGATGACCCCAACATGCCTATCACTGGCCCACGCACGATGATGCTCACGTGCAATCCAACTAGCAACTGGGTCTATACAAAGTTAGTAAGACCGTTGCATCTATACAAAGCGACGCACGCAATCACTGACGACCTCCTCTGTGTACGTGACATCGACCGTCTACCAGTACTTCACGACGACAAGCCTCAGCTCATGCTCGAAGTTGTAGAAGGATCGACATATGAACTGCGACACGTGCATGAAGTTGATGGTGGTGACTTCATCCAAACCCTTGAGACGATGTACACAGGTCAACAACGTGACCGCTTTCTGCTTGGTGTGTGGGCGAGTTACGAAGGGCTTGTATATCCCCAATTCAATCTTGTCGGGCACACGCTACAGCAGGGCGATATCGAAGCGCTCCTTGACGGCTACTATAGAGACAATTACAAACCCACGTGGATTGAAGGCTACGACTACGGTCAAGCTGTCCCGTCGTGCTACGCACTAGCGTTTGTCACACCAGACAATCACGTCATCATCTGCGACGGCTTCTATCAGAAAGAGATGACGATTGATGATCAAGTTGGGCGTATAATCGCTATACGCAAACAGTGGCAGTGTGAGCTTGATGAGCTACACAAGATATACGCCGACCCGTCGATCTTCGGTAGGAAGACAGTAGGCAAGCGCACTGTTGGTAAAACAGTTGCAGACATGTTCAAAGAAGATAACATCCACATGCGACGTGGTAACAATGACATCAACAATGGCATCATCAAGGTCGGCGCTTATCTCAATGTTTCATCTCGTCTGCAACACCCAATTACCCGAGTGCCGGGATCACCGAGAATGTTCATCAATGCCGCACTCACGTGGTGGACAGACGAATGCGGTGGCTACTTCTGGCAGCAATCTACTGCAGGCGAACGCATTGACAAACCAGTTGATCGCAATGACCACGCAATGGACATGACGCGCTACTTGATGTCGCACATGCCAGAGATTGGCAGATATATAACACCGGCTGAAGAACGCATCCCATCCTACATGCTGTGGCAGGAGAAAGACGCAGCATACAAGGACGATCCAAGGAAGCATCGCTATGGCTAGTCAAGACTACAACGACCCACAGACGATGCCGCGTCCTCAGGATGCTACAGATGTGACTGACCAAGCGCAGTTCACATCATATGATGGCATTATGCAGCCGACTGATGGCATAGACCAGAATGCGCCCATCTATAGAGTGATAGGTGAGAGCAAGATACCTGTCTCAAAGTTCAGAGGCCCTCTCTGGCAATCTCGTTACCAGCAAGGGCTGAGCGCAATGCAGAAGAACGTCGATGCATGGGACGAAGCATACAGGTATTACCGCCATGACCACACCCGCAGTGACACACGCAGTGGAAGTGAGGACCAACACCCAGAAGGCACTCCACTGCATGGACCCTTACAATCGACTGAGAACATCGTCTTCGCGAATGTCTCCAGCATGGTGCCGATGCTTTTCACGAAGAACCCTGACGCTGAGTTCACCGTCGAGGATGAAGCTGACAAGCCACTTGCCCGAGTGCTGGAGAAACTTGTCAATACTCTTGCATCGAAGAAGACTGCTCCAGGTCTCAACCTCAAACGCAAAGTCAAGCGCAACATCGTCAGCACAGTGCTCACAAACATCGGCTGGTTCGAGGTTGGTTACACCCTCAGAGAGCAGTCGAGTGAAGCTGCAATGGCAGAGGTGGAGAAGCTATCGATTGAACTAGAGAAGGCTAAGTCACAGAAAGACATCAAAGAATGTGAAGGCAAGCTGCTAGCACTGGAGTTGACAATAGATGTCCTCACCCCATCAGGACCGTGGGTCAAAGTCAGAAGACCTAATCAAATCATTATCGACACAGCAGCTACCGACTTGGATCTCAGTGGAGACTGCAACTGGGTACTGTGTGAAGATCTCATTTCGACAGCCTACATCCGCGCCCGCTACGGCAGGAAGAAACCTGATAGCGATGAGTGGGAATCTGTATTTGCTCCTACGCACGTCATTAAGGCTGGCATCTCTCCTGATCAGGGAGAAAGAGGCCAGACTGACAATTTCCAACTCTTTTCTTACTCTACCGCCGAACACACGAAGTACGGATACACAGACCAGCGAGCCTTCCTCTCAGCACAAATGACGAAGTGCGTCTATGTGTGGGACAGAGTCACTCGTCGTGTTGAGTTATATAATGCAAATGACTGGTGCTATCCACTCTGGGTGTGGGACGATCCTTATCACCTTGACCAGTTTTATCCATTCGTCCCTATGGACTTCCACACTGATCCTATGACGATGTACGCTAAAGGTGAAGTGACCTACTACCTCGATCAGCAAGATGACATCAACGTCATTAATAATGAGTGGGCAAAGATACGCAAGTTCGCCACTGGTAAGGTTGTCTTCGACAAGAATGCATTCAAGGACTCATCGCTCATTGAAGAGCTGATAACAGGCACGACAAGTACGAATGCAATCGGCATCGATCTGCCTGAGGGCAAGAAGATTGGTGACGTGATCGCTCCGCTTCTGCCTCCGAGTGCAGAAGTGATGAAGTTCTTTGACAAGAAACCTGTCATCGAGGCCATAGATCGCTTGTCTGGAGTGGCTGCAGTGCAGCGAGGTGTTGAGTACAAGACCAACACCACAAATCGTGCCATCGAGTCCTACGAGTCTCAGGTGCAAACTCGTGCTGATGAGAAGATGGATGCTATTGAAGAGAGCGTAGGTCTAGTCCTGTGGCTCACTGCACAACTGTGCCTGCAAAACATGGAACAGCAAGAAGTGCAGATCATCCTAGGTGACAAGTTCGCCAAGGATTGGAAGAAGATGACCTCTGACGAGATACGCACCACCATTGTGCCACGTGTTGTAGGTGGTTCGACACTCAAACCAACGTCGCGTGCCAAGAAAGAGCAGGCGATGCAGATTGCACAGGTCATTGGACAGTTCACTAAAGCAACACCAATGGCTATCGTCGTCGCATTGAAGGTGATGGCACAGGCATTCGACAATGTGTTGATAAGTCAAGAAGATTGGGAGATGATCTACAAAGGCGTGATGCAGTCTATTCAAGCGGAGCAAGCAGCAAATGCACCTCAACAAGGACAAGCACCACCTCCGAGCGGAGGACCTCCTCAGCGAGCAGGTGCTGCGGCAGGTCCGCGCGCAGCAGCAGGTGCTCAAGGCAACCCTCAAGCTGGCGGAGGTGGAAACCCGCTTGAAAAAGTCGCAGACGCTGCCAAAGGTTTCACTGTTGACGAGATACAGCAACTTGTTCAGCAGGTTTCGGGCATCATTGACAGGCTTCCTCCACCGATCAAGCAACATCTAGGTGTACAACTCGCGCGTGGTAAGAGTGTAGCTGACATTGCTACTGAGATGATCGCACAGATGCAGCATTCAGCCGCTGCTTAGTAGAGGAGGCCCACATGGCCGCAGAGAACGAGCTAGAAAGCGCAGTCGGACAGTCGTTTGGTATCCAAGATGCGCCTGCTGATGCAGGAAGTGAGCAGCAAGGCGATGAACAACAGCAGGAAAGCCACGAACAACAGTCAGATGATGGCTCATCTGCAGAGGGTGAGCAATCTGCAGGTCAGCAAGAAGCAGAACGCGACATCTCCGACCCAAATGATCCCAGATATAGGGACAGAGGGCAGTTGTTCGATGACAAACCACGTCGAGGACCAAGAGGAGAGCTGCTTGACAAGGCCGGCAACATTGTAGCAGGCACGCGTCGTGAGAAACAGCTAGCTTACAACCTCAATCGTGCGCAGTATGCGGCTAATGTAGCAAATCGCGAGAACCGACGCTTGCTGCAAGCGATGACGCAGTTCAATCAGCTAGGAGAGATGGTCAGGAGATCAAATCTCACACCTCAGCTTGTGCAAGAGGCACTTGAGCTACGTGCTCGTGCTGAACAAGACCCAATCAACACAGTACGTGACATTGTCTCGCGAGTTCTCGCAAGTGGCGTGACAATGGATCAGATATTTGGTAACGATGCAGTGCCGAATATCAACGCCAATCTGATAAAGAATGAGCTTGATAAAAGACTAGGCCCGCTGCAGCGGAGAGAAGAGCAAGCTGCACGCAGTGAACGCATCAACCAGCGAGCTGCTGAGCAACTTGACGACTTCTTGTTCAATCACGAACATGCCAACGTTCATGGTGTCGAGATCAGCCAATTGGTTGATGCTCAGCAGTTGTCGCCAGAACGTGCGTACTTTGAGCTGCGTAGTTGGGCAGAAAGACGTGGTATGGACTTCTCACAGCCTCTGCGGCCTCAAGTGCTAGCTGCTATGCAGCAAGCTAGAGGTGGAGGTGGTAGGCAGCAACCACAACGACGCACGACACCAGCAGGCGCACGCGGTAACGGACAGATGGAGACGCTTGAACGTGGCACCGCACGTGGAGACTTCAAGAGTAATGCACCGTGGGGTGCGATTGCTCGCGCTGTCTACACGGAGATCAACAACAAGTAGCTAGTGCGCTAGCTAGAAAGGCCACATTCACATGCCCGTGCTCCAGAACGTCCTCGCTACGACGATTGAGCGTAGCAGGAAGAAGTTGATCGTTGCAGCCATGCAGTCGAACGCATTGATGGCATGGTGCTTTGCACGTGATCGCATCGAGAACGAACCCAGTGGGTATAACATCACCAATCCACTGCTGACTGGTCGCAATCCGACTGTAGGCAGCTATAGCTACTACGATGCGCTGCCTGTTCAGCAAACTCAAGAGTTCATCAAGTTGGAGTACAGATGGTCCCGTGTTGCTGGTACTGTCATCATCTCCAATCAGGAAGAGGACGAGAACAAGGGTGAAGCTGCCGCAGTGAAGCTGCTGCAGGGTAAACTTGAAGCTCTTGAGATGAGCATCAAGGAGAAGTTCTCCATGTATCTCTACGGTGCAGGAGGTGGCAATGATCCCAACGGTCTTGCTCTTCTGCTCCCTGACGATCCTACAGTAGGCACACTCGCTGGTGTGGATCGTGCGATGGAGCCGCAGTGGAGGCCATCATCGTATGACTTCGCTGGCACTCTCAGCGCTACGAACATCGAAGAAGGCTACGATGACGTGTTGCTCGACCTGAAGCAGGGCACTGAGCGGCCGAAGGTGATCATCGTAGGGCGCAATCAGTACAGGCTCTATCGTGCAGCAGTTCGCAGCAAGATCACCATTCCGCTCACCAACACATCGGCTGGTAAGCGCATGATGGACCTTGGCTTCGACGGCATTAGTCACAACGGCGTGCCGATCATCTATGACGAGAGCTGCCCCGTTGATCGTGCGTTCTTCATCAATGACACCTATATGCGACTGCATATCCTCGGTGATAATAATATGAAGAACGTCGATCTCACAGCACCTTGGACTATCGACGGATACGGTCAGCGCGTCATCACGCAGTGTCAGTTCTGCACGTGGAAGCAGTATCGCACGCATGCAGTGGTGAATGACTAATGGCAGTACATCAAACAAACGCAATGCAGTCTCTCTCGATGGAAGAGAGACAGAAGGTGTTGCCCTCATACACAGTCACGCCGCTGACTAGAGAGGTGATGTCTACAGTAGCAGTCAAGGACGAACTCGGCTTCCGCACAGTGCAGAAGAAGATCGAAGTTGAAGGCTACATGGTGCGTACATTGCGTAATGACAGCATCTTCGTCACTCATGAAGAGCTAGTGAGGATGAAGCTGGATCGCAATCTCGTGCCTATGGTTGTCGCTGGTGGTGATGACGCTGCAGTTGCAATGCAAGAGAACAATCCTGCATTGTCGAAGGATCAACGGCAAGCGCTCGACGTGTTGATGAAGCTCGTTGAGCAGAACCCCTCGCTTGTGTCTCAACTCCTCAACGCTAAGGCTGAAGGTGGCGATAAGCCAGCACCAGCAGATGAGGAGCCTGAAGAAGAAGACGAGGAAGATACAGAACTCGAGAAGAAGGATAAATAGCAATGGCTGTGCAAGTCGCAGTTCCTAGCATGAAGCGCATCAACTACCGCGTTGCTGATCTCATGTACGCAGCAGATGTCGGCGTTGATGGTCAGGCAACCGTTGACATCCCTGCGTGTGCTGCAGCAAGCGGCACTGCACTTCTCAATGCGCTGGTCGTTGCTGCTGCTGGTAACGTCGTTCCTACAGCAGTGCAGACTGAAGCAATCATGGGTCGTTATGGTCGCAACATCACTGTTGTTGGCATTGCTGGTGCTGCTGGCAATGCTACGCTTGTTGGTGCTGACTATCTCGGTCAGCCTATGCGTGAGACGTTCGTACTTGCTGGTGCTACACCTGTTGTAGGCAAGAAGATGTTCAAGGACGTTCAGTATCTTATAGCGCCTATGGCTTCTACCTACAGCATCGGCGTTGGTGTCATCCTTGGTGTGCCTTACAAAGTGCTTCATACGTCGCTGCTCGGTGAGCTGACGAGTGATGTGACTGCTGGTGCAGGTGCGTTGCTTGCTGGTGTTGTGACGCAGACACTTACCTCAGGTGATCCGAGAGGTGCCTACACTCCTGCAGCGGCACCTGATGGCACTCGTACTTATAGGTTCACGTGCTTCGTGGATCGCAACAATCTGCATGGCAGCGCGCACGTCATCGCGTAGTTGTCCAAACAGAGGAGATGACAATGGCTGAGCACAAAGCACCTGCACATGAGCAGGCACAACAGCAACCGAAGCAGGAACCGCCGAAGAAGCCTCTGACTGAGTTTGGAGGCAAGAAGATCGTAGCTCGCAGAGCAGCGCGTCAAGGTGATGATGGCTACCAACTCAGCACGCTTGATGAGCAAGTGACGATCATTCTGGAGGATGGAAGCGAAAAAGTCCTCAAGGGCAGCGATCTGTTCGAACCCACGACGAAAGCGTAGTGTTCTCAATGAGATAGCTCTCACGGTGTACAGCCGTGAGAGCTAGCTGCGCGCTATATATAAGGTGTGGAACAAACCATGACCACATTTGGTGAGATTGTCACGAAGGTGTTGCAGCGACTATCGCTCGTTGAGGGCTTAGACGCACAGATATACGCAGAGCCTCGCATCCAGCTAGCTGTACAACACAAGTTCGATACGATGTTCAGGGAGTATTGGTGGCCTGAGTACACAACATATCAGGATGAGTATGTGCTCGATGGTAGCACTGGGAATATCACCGGCGATCTAACTGACAAGCTCAATGACTGGCGTGATCTACACAGCGTGCTGTCAGAGAACAGCAGCAAGCCACTTCCTATCTTGCCACTCAATACTCGTATAACGGATATACAAGCGCCGACCATTGTGTGGACTATCAGCAATCCGAGCAAGATGTTCTACATTGCACCTAAGACCACAAGTGGCAAGGTGTGGTTGACATATAGAACAAAGCCAAAGGACTTCGAGGAGGATCATGAAGTCATACTGCTCGATCCACAGTTGCTGATACTAGGCACATGCTGGGATATACTAGAAGACGACGGCACCAATCCGGGAGCGAGTGACAAGTTCAGAGGACTATATCAAGATCAAATCAATCAATCCACGCGCATGTTCCACAACATGAAGCTCGACACTATGATGCCAAACCGCTCAGTCTCAACAAGGTGGTGGTAGTAGCAATGGTGCAGATACTCGGCGGTGCCAAGGACAGACAACGCAAGCATAGACCAACTGCACATCTGCAGAATACCACTGTGCGTGACTTCGGAGGTGGTCTCAACGTAGTAGACAGTGAGCTGAACCTGACGAGCAAGTTCGCTCCTGTGTTTGACAACATGGTCACTTACACCGACAGACGTGTGGGACCGAGGCAGGGTTATGAACTGTGGATGAAGACGAAGCAAGGTGTTGAGCAGGCTGGTGTCACTGGTTTGTACTTCTCATTTACTACAGGATCACGTCGCATATATATCAACTGGGTAGGACATCCATTCTCGATTGGAGCACCTTATCAGAACATTCAGCACATTACATTGAGTGGCTTTGACCCACCTACGTTATACTACGGAGTGCCTGGGAGTGATTTCAATCGCACGCATGGTGTAGTGGTAGTTGATGCCAACGTGTTGGCGATTATAGTAGCAACTGCAGCTACAGGGACTGCTGCAAATCAAGGTCCGTGGAATGTTGGTTGGACACGCGACACACATATGTGTGGTGGCAGTCCGATTGAGTGCTTCTACTTCAGCAATCACGTTGTCGTATGGACAGACTGCGGAGAGATATTCGTTGTCAACTCTGCAAAGGCAATGACACGCATCTGGTCGAACTATGAGGCATATGCGCAAGCAGGTAGTCCTATATCGTGGTCATATAGTCAGATCATTGCGAAGGACGTATTTGGCAAAGAGCTATTGTGTTGCAATGGTGTAGACAAGCCAATCGCTATCAGCTTCGCACAGTATCCATATGCGAAGTATCAAGTCGACCCTGGCAACAGCTTTAGTAACGACAAGGTGCCAGTGTTTGACGTGTGCAAGTCAGCGTTCAGATATTGGACTGTGCATGATCCATATAATGACCATGCGACAGAGATACGCGTAGCTGCTAAGGATACATCTGTTGTGTTCTCAGATGCACCTGACAGTGGTGATGCAGTTGATGTGAATGTGAGCAAGATCACAGCTAGCGTTGAGCTGACTGTGCGTGCGTATGCGACCATTAAGGATGCACTACTTGTCATCATGCCTAGTGCAACGATCATGATGAAGTACGGCTTCTATGATACACTAGACAATCACGATCCACAGCCTAATGACATGTTGAATGGCTTCGGTACATCAGCAATGCGCTCTGTCGTTGAGATAGGCAGCGACGTGTTCATGATTGACTACAACGGTGTGCCGAGTGCGCGCTTGTCAGCAGTCAGCAACGCAATCGTACCAGAGAGAGTGAGCCAGTTCATTGAGACTATGATGAGCCGTCATATCGGTCGCATGCAGAAGGAGACAACTAGGCTCAAGTTGTTTGGCTTCTTTGACCCCAAGAACAGACTAATTCACTTCTATCTGCCAAAGTATGACGACAGCGACGTGCGTTCGTTGAACTACGACCCGTTCTATTATGACAGCGACATTGCGAAGCAGACACAGTCGCAGCTAGTCGTGAGGCATGACAAGCACCAGCTTGAACTTGGCGATGTAGTGAGAATTAGTGGAGCAACAGGCTTCGGTGTTCTTGCAGCAGCAGACATCAATGGAGATAGAACAGTAGCTGGCATCCTCAGCGACGACTACATCCTCATCAACATCGACAAGGACCTGCCTGATGGCTCGAATGATGGAGGTGGTGGAGGTGCTGTGAAGCTGCAGCCTATCAACAATGAGACCATTGGTTATATATATCACTTCGTGCCAGCCATGAAGATGCAATCATGGTCGCGCTTCAAGATGTCGCCGCTGAAATGTGGATGTTCAACTATTCAAGGTCGTGCATTTGTCTTCGATCCTTCTGGACATATGCTGCGCTACGGCTCACCAGACCAGCCTATATATTCTGATTGGGTTGGTTGGTACGACTATATCTCATGGACACAAGGTCAGACGTACTATCCGGGCAATCGTATATTCGATGCATCTGATGGTCTAGTCTATCTGTGCTTAGAAACAGCAGTCAGTGGTGCTGCTAACTTCCGTGCAGCCAGACTAGAAGACCCAGATAGCTGGGAGCAGTATGCAGGTGTGCCTGTGAAGTTCGCATGGGAACTACCGTGGGCTGACTTCGGAACACGTCAGCTTTCTAAAGCTCTACGCTTCGCACATGTCGATGCAACAGGCAATGCGCAGTTTGACCTAGAGCTGTTCAACGACAACATATACAGAGATGCAGCAACTGGGACGCTCATACCAGCGAGGAAGGTCACATTCGTACCAAATGATGCATTCGCATTTGGTGGTGGCATTCAGACATATGGTGCTGGCAGGAGGACTAGAGAGCAACGATTGTGGAGTATGCCTATGAAGTTCAAACTAATGAAGGCACGTTTGAGTGGAAGCACAGTTGCACCTCTGTCTTTCAGCGCGATTTCTTTCCTGTATCAACGTGGCAGCGCAGTAAGAGGTTGATGTGAGCATTGACACGACGAGGGAAAAGATGCAGGAATACGCAGGAAGATGCATATTGACAGGTTCCCTTTTTCCAAGCCACCATAGGGCGGCGGAGGGGACGAGGCGGAGAGATATAAGAGAGAGATGTCGATCTTTCGCGAAGCGAAACATTAGGCGGAACAGAGTAAGAACAACCAAAAATACAGCGGCTGCATTGCCTGCTTATAGGGTGATGTATGGTCGCTAACATCAGAGGCTACACTCCTAACTACGGCCTCAAGTTAATCAACTTTGACACACCTAGGTGGCATACACTAGAGTATAGCAACTGGGAGCTAGTTGATGCAATCATGGCATCTACTGGTTTGCCGGGCCTACGTGGTGAGTGGATTAATAGTACGACATACACAGCAGGCGAGCGCGTATTTGATAGCGCTGATGGTAAGATATACGGTTGTTTAGTTACACATACATCTGCTGCAACTGGCACGTTTGCTGCTGATCGCGCAGCACATCCTACATATTGGATGTTGCAGACACTTGACACTCCGCGCTATCGTGGAGGGTGGGCTGCTGATGTTGTGTATAGTGTTGCTGATATCGTGTTTGTTAATTCATACGTCTATTACATCTGTATAGCAAACCACACATCAGGTGCAACATTTCCACCTGATGCGCCGAAGTGGTCAGTTGTCTTTGATGCTACTGCTGCTGTTAATTCAACAAACGCAAGCGCGACCGCTGCCGCAGGCAGCGCGAGTGCTGCAGCTACGTCTGCTACGAATGCTGCTACTTCTGCTACCAATGCGAACAACAGTGCTATAGCTGCTGCTGATAGTGCTAACAAGCTGTTTGGCACTTCTACATCATCTGTTGTAGTTGGTGTAGGTGGTAAGACATTCATCACGCAGGCAAGTAAGTATTTCAACGTTGGCAAGTTCGTCATGGTGCGAGCTAATGCCGACCCAGTTAATCAGTGGATGTGGGGACAAGTCACTTCCTACGCAGGAACGTCACTTGTCATCAACGCATTGACATCAGGTGGTAGTGGCACATTCGCAGACTGGATTATTGATGTATCTGGCTCGCGAGGTGCTATAGGTCCGCAAGGTCCTCAGGGAGAGCTTGGTCCTCCTCTTGTCATCAAGGGCACAGTTGCTAGTGCTGCTGCACTACCACCTACTGGCAACACTATAGGTGACATGTACATCGCCACTGACAACCAACACCTCTACATCTGGGACGGCACCATGTGGGATGATGCTGGGCCTCTTGGCACTAGCACAACTACAACTGCCGACAATCCTCCGAGCAATCCTAAAGACGGCGACATGTGGTGGGAGAGTGATAGCGGCATCTTCTGGGTCTACTATGATGACGGCAACACGTCGCAGTGGGTACAAGCAGGCGGTGCGGCTGCGAGTATCAACCAGAATGCTGTGTTGAAGACTGGCGACACGATGACTGGTGATTTGACAATTGCAAAGACATTGCCTGTCTTGGTACTTAATAAATCAATAAATGCAACTAACTGTGTCCTACGAGGACAGCTCAACGGATCAACTCGTTGGCAGGTACAACTAGGCAATGATGATGTTGAGACAGGCAGTGATGCAGGGTCAAACTTCACTATTCAGAATTTCAGCGATGCTGGTGCGTTCAAGGGCTGGCCTGTTGTTATCAATCGTGCAACAGGTGCTACGTCGCTGACTGGTGATTTGACGATTACTAAGACTACTCCTAACCTTACATTAAATAAGACTACTGCATCTAACGCTGATCTGGTTGGTGCATTCAACGGCAGCAATCGTTGGACCCTGCGTCTTGGTGATGGCAATGCAGAGACTGGAGGAAACGCTGGAAGTAATTTCAACATCTATCGCTGGGCAGATAACGGCACGTTTATTGATATACCACTTGGGATTTTACGTAGTACAGGCCAAATAACGATGGGTTCTACAGTAGCTTCCACCTCACCAACAACAGGTGCGTTGGTTGTAGGTGGTGGTTTGGGTGTTGGTGGTGCGATAAGCGTTGGTAGCCCAACGGCAATGCCTATTAATGCTGCCTCACTTAGAGCAGGAACGAATGACACGACGTGGGCAATGGCGTGTCGTCCTACAGGCGCAGTTGGGTATTGTCTTGTTTTTGAAAATTCAGCAGCTGCGAACGTTGGCAACATTACATCGGGTGCTACTAACACAGCTTATTCGACTGCATCAGACGCATCACTCAAAGAAGACCTCAAGTCATTCGATGCAGGTAGCATCATTGACAACACGAATGTGTATGACTTCGCATGGAAGTCTACTAAAGAGCGCAGCTTTGGTGTCATCGCACAGCAAGCAGTTGATGTATATCCGCTCGCAGTCACACATACAGAGAAGAACGACAAGCAAGATGAGTGGTGGGGTGTTGACTACTCCAAGTACGTGCCTGTCCTATTGCAAGAGCTGAAAGCACTCCGACAACGTGTGGCTGAATTAGAAGGCAAGTCTACTACACCTGAAGCTCCGAAGCGCGGTAGAGGAAGTAAGTGAGATGGCAATCGACTTCCCTGCTTCTCCAACTGTCGGCCAGACATTCACCAGTGGCGGCATGGTGTATGTGTACAATGGCACAGGGTGGACTATTAAAGGAGGAAGTACGACTGACTTTGTGTTGAAAGCTGGCGATGTGATGACTGGACAGTTGGGGATAACTACATCAGGTCCAAGTCAAATCGTTATAGATAAATCTGGGGGAGGTGCAGGCGGATCAATTATTACAGGAAGAAAGGGCGTTGGTCTTCCTCGTTGGCAGATGGCACTTGGTGATGCAACTACAGAAACAGGTGTCAACAATGCAGGATCAGATTTTAGCGTCAGCCGATTTAATGATGCTGGTACTAACATTGACACTCCACTCTCAATCAGCCGTGCTACTGGTCAGGTGCTATTCAATGGCATACCTGCTGCTCCACTCGATGCGTTGGCTTATAATGGGATGCAGGTGAATGGCAGTATGGATGTAAGTCAAGAATATGGTGCAGCATTAGCTAATCCTAATTACGCGTGGATTGTTGACGGTTGGACCTTCTCCAGTAGTGGGGGGTCTTTGGTTGCTAGCAGGCAACAAGTTGCAGATGCACCTCCAGGTTTTTCTAATTCCTTAAAGATTAGCATTACTACGCCGATTGCTTCCCTCGCTGCTGGTGATTTATGTCTTGTTGGGCAGAACATCGAAGGGTTTCGTACAGCACGATTAGCACTTGGAGCAGCTTCAGCACAATCATTTACAGTTTCATTCTGGGTCAAGGCGAATAGACCGGGGACGTATTCTGTTGCTATTAGAAACTACAACAATGACCGCTGTTATGCCTTCCCATTTACGATAAATGCATCACTTACATGGGAATATAAATCGGCAACAGTACCCGGAGATACGACAGGAGTGTGGCAAGGCGCAACAAATCTCGCTGGCATGAACCTGTTGTTTGTTATAGCTGGAGGAACAGCACATCAACGCCCAGCGAATACGTGGGTAACTGGTGCTGGCATGTTTGCTGTTACAGGTATGACAAATGGTGTTGCAGCAGCGACTGACACGTTTCAATTCACAGGTGTCTGTGTTACACCCGGCACACAAGCACCAACAGCAGCACAATCGCCGCTGATCATGCGTCCGTTTGATCAGGAGTTGTTGGTGTGTCAGAGATATTATGAGAAGAACGAGAGTGCTAATACAGGGCTTTTGTATTCTGGCAATGTCACATTAGGAGCTGGATATTATTGTAATGCTGATTTCAAGACGACGAAGAGAGCATCTCCAACAATGATTATTACTAATACTTCAGCACTCTTGTTTGCTGCTGTTTCCGGTACTGCTAGTGCAAATACGGATGGTGTTAGTGAGGCTAGAAGTGCAACAGGATCAGGGCAAGGTGCATACTCATCCAATTGGATCGCAGACGCGAGGTTGTGATGGCTGAATATCAACTCACACATACAGATGTCGTCATTCGCACTGCTGACGGTGCATTCATTCCGAATGATGCAGCCAATCGTGATCGTGTTGAGTATGATGTGTGGCTCGCTGTTCCTAACACACCCGATCCAGCGCCACTCATGCCGCCAGTTGTAGCTGCTGTAGATGCCAATCAACGTCTCGATGATGGCATCGATGCTGCTATAGGTGCTGCTGAAGAGGTGAGAGACAGCTTGCATGCTATCACTGGCACATTCAACGCTGCGAACTTCAGCAAGTTTCTCACACAGGCCAAGATACTCAGCGATGCGTTTGTAGCAATGTTGAATGCACAACAAGCCGTGCCGCTGGCACCGGGAGGTGCTCCTTCTAAACCACCTAGGTTGGAGGGCAAGCCTCAGTAGATGACACGTGTAGCTGCCATAGTAGTGCTATCAACGATGACAACATCGTGTGCATACACTGCGCCTTATGGTGGCTGGTTTGGATTTCGAGAGCCTATCAGACAGCCAGCGACGATTGTGATACCTGAGACATACACAAAGTCTGAAGTAGATGCAATCAACGCTGAGGTCATGTGTAGGACGAATGCAAGGACGACGCTACAAGCTGCACGCTGCGGCATTAGGAGATAGCAATGCCTATCGGACTCATCTTCTGGGTTATCATGCTGCTCATTCTGATATTCGGCTTCATGCGCAATAATCCAGTGTTTGCGCCTTATACGTGGGGTTGGGATGTGCTGTTGTACATCCTGCTGTTTCTGCTTGGGTGGAGAGTGTTTGGGTTTGCGATCACCGCTTAGTTGGGAGTTGAGAGATGCCTACCACAGATGTCGGACTTGATGACACACTGCAGGATAATGAAGTAGGCATTCCTGATCCTGTATCTGAGCCAATGCCTCCGGGTGCTGGTGCAGCGACGATGCCAGCTATGACGCCGAGAGGTGCTCCTCCTTCACCTCCGATGGATAGCATGATCACAGACTTCCTCATCAGGAAGTTTGGAGGTGGTGGTGTGCAGGGTGCGAATGCGCCTCCTCCTATGCCTCCTATGCCTCCGCCTGCTCCACAGCGTTCGAATGATTTTCAGAACACTCCAACAGGTGGACCTGCTCCTGCTGTTCCACCGCTGCCACTTCCTCAAAGAGCGATGCCTGCACCACGTAGTGGCAGTGCTAATGCTGCACCTATGCCACCGCAAGCAGCTCCATCGCCGCCGCAGCGACCGCTGACGATGCAAGACCTGACGCGGAGAGGTGCATTACAGGATTACTTGCCTGCTGTAGTGAATGCGTTCTTGCCTACTCCAGAAGCACGCAGTGGTAGTGCTACTGGCAGCGCGAATGCCAATCCGGGTGCAAGTGCTATACCTCCTACGCTCACTCCATCGCCAGCTAGTGGCAGTGCTACTGCAGCACCTTCATCTGCAGCACCTCCGGGCAGTGCTCCTGCAAGCTCATCGTGGATGGATATCATCAAGAATGCGCTGAAGTATTCAGTTGGTAGTGGTGGTAGGTCTGATAATTTAGGAGCTTTACAATACTCTATTGGAAGTGGCGGCAGAGATAGTGCTCCTGCAGCAGCTAGTGGCAAGGGCAGTGCCAACGCTAATCCGGGGGGTAGTACGACTTATCCTCCTAAGGATACTGGTGCAACAGGTGATGAGTTTGCTGCTAGGAGGCAAGGAGAGAAGATAGGTCCACCTAACACGCAGCCTTACACTGCAAAACCTAGCACACGCTTCACTAAACCTTATGCACGTGGAGGTGCGAAGGAAGGACAGAGACCACCAGCACAAAAGCAGCAAGCCCGCGCGCAAGCGCCCCGGGGTGTTGGTGCTTCTGCACCAATGCAAACAAAGCGTGCATCTGCAGCACCTCAAACAGCGCGAAGTGGTCGCTCTGCATACGCGCAGAGTTTGATAGATAGCATGGGGCCTCGTGGTGCAGGAGTGACTACGTATATCGAGCCTGCGACGGGGAATGAGATACTCACAGGGAACGGGATATATCAGAACTTAGGCAAGACAAGTACTGGTACAAGCAAGCCAGCATTTACGAAGTTCTTCAGCTAGTAGGCAGACTATGGCAGATCGCAGCAACGCTGTAATGGATAGCATCATCGAGGACATGATGATGCAACAACAGCCTCTACAACAGCCAGCTATGCGATTTGTAACTGCTCCTGCATCTGCGCCTGCGCCTGAGTCTGTGCCTGTTGAACAGCTTCCTAGAAACTTCGTTCCTCCTAATGTTGCTACGAAGAGAAAGTTAGGTCCAACAGCACAGATGTGGGGACAAATAGCGAAGCAGATGTTCGCTGACTTTGAGAAGACACAAGGGAAGTATCCACTCACTCCACAAGTAGCAGCACAAGCGCAGCAGGAGGAAGGATTTCCACCAATGCAAGAGCAAGATGCAAGCGCAGTGTCGTTTGCAAATAGGTGGCCTCTTCAAGATGATGAACAGGTGCAGCAGTGATGCGCTATGTAGTACGGCAGCTAGACACGCCGAAGCAAGGTCATGAGCTTGAAGTGATAGCACGTATTCATCATGCTGAGACAGGTGGTAAGAGAGAGTTTCATGAAGACGGCGTGCTTGAGTATTGCAAGCGCTATGGGCCTCAACGTGTGCGCAGTGAATTGACGTGTTGGCTAGCGTATACTCATTATACAGAGGTCGAGAAAGAGCGCGAATGTGTTGGCTACTTGCTTGCTAAGATATCACAGCCTTATGGCTCAGTGCGTAGGTTCTCATATGTCGAACACGTCTATACATTGCCAGAGCATCGCAACATACTGGTGTTTTCAGCATTACTGCGCAAGTTTGATGAATGGTCGATGGAGAATAACTGCGAGAGGCAGCACCTGTGCGTCGAATACGACGATGATGAACTTGGTGCGCTGAAGCAGCTACGCTTGTATGAGAGACTTGGCTACAAACGATGCGGGTATATCACAGCGAAGTACGTGGACTATAGCAGCAACAGTGGAAACAAGGATGAAGTAGCATGATGATTCCTCCTCACATTGCGCGGTGGAAGCTCGACAAGATGCGTGCATCTGAGGAGCAGCCGCAGCCTGCAGCTCAACTTGAGTTGCCACTTCCTGTAATCTTCCCTGATGAACGTGATGTCGAGCGTAGGAAGCATGATGGCAATCATGACGGTGATGGTCGTGATACTAACAAGCCAGCGCTTGAGTTCGGTTCTGGCGGTAGCCAGCCTGCACCTCCGCAACGTCCTGATCCAATGGAAGAAGCGAAGGCACAGGACTGGGCAGCTCAGCAGCAGTTCACAAGAACAGAGGCGACGAGAAAGGAAGAGCTGGACGCGAAAGCTGCAGAGAAGGCAGCGGCAGATGCAGCTTGGGCTACTGGTCGCACGAGTGCATATAACAGAGCGCAGGCGTATGGCAACGAGAGATTAGCAGCACTCGGCCTTGATGCGAATGACCAATACGGATTGGGTCAGGCATATCGCAGCAGGTTGGAGAGTGCAAATGCTGGACTGCAGCAGGGTGGTGATTATGCAGCGGCATATGCACCCAGCACGTTTGATGACGTGATGGGAGGTGCAAGGACTGCACAGAGGAATAAGTACGCGAGTGCATTCAATAAGGCTGTTGATCCCTACTATGGTGAGACGTTGTTTGGTAGCACTGCAGATGATGCCATCTTGGCAAGCATCCTCGGTGATCAGTACAACGAGGCACTGAGTGGTATCAACGCAGCGAGGGATCGTGGACAGATCAATCAAGCTGCATACGATCAGGCAATCTCCGGTCTGGGTAAAGCGAAGACCACTGCGAATGACGAGATGCAGACAATCGGCGGCGGTGTGTTGTCAGGCTTGCAGGCTGATATTGGAAAGAGGCGACAGTCAGCGCTGGACTCGGCTGCTGAATGGGACTTCGGCTCTACTTATGACCCAACTGCAGAAGCTGGACGCATTCAGTCGTATGGTGCAGAGCAGACAGCGGGACTCGGTGGCAAGATACGCAGTGCTATTGGCGACCGTGAGTTCTTCGACGTTCCTGGGTTGATTGGTAAGGCATCTGCTAAGGCTGGTAATGCGACGACTACAAAGGCAGGTGGCACACTTGATGAAGGAACAGATGCACTTGCGGGCACCTTCAAGAACCAAGCTACTAAGGAACAAGAGGGCACCTTCTAAGGACGGCACTCATGGTTGAGATGATTGGTGGTCTAGCTGGAGCTGGTGCCAGCATAGCAGGCGGCATTATGGCAGCGAATGCTGCTGATCGTGCCGCTAATATGAACTGGAATATCAATCTGATGAACTACTATCAGCGTGAAGCTGAGCGTAGGGAGTCAATACGACGTGCAGATGTCGCATCAGCAGAGCAGAAGCTAGGTACGAGTGACATACGCGGTACTACGACCAAGTTCGTACCGGGTAAGGGGTGGGTGACTACTGGTGCGCCTGAACTGATGGAGATGATGAAGCTCCAAGATCAAGCGCAACGTGATATACTGACGAAGGACATACCGCAGAGGAGGAAGGTACAAGAGCGCAACTATGTACGAGGTCTAGGTGATGAGGCACTAGCTGAGACATTCAGGAAGAAGCTAGGCAATGTGTACAGAGGCAACGATGAAGCTGTTGCTGCTGATCTATACAAGGCTATGTCAGGAGGCATAGCTGAGAGCAATAGAGATACAAGCAAGCGCATGTTCACTCAAGCCATGAGGACAGGACAGAACAGCAACTTCGATGATCTCGCAGGTAGCTTAGCAACAGCTAGCAATGAAGCATACTCACGTGCAGCATTGAATGCGAGAATGCAAGCACGTGGTAAAGCTGATGAGCAGTACAATCAAGAGCGCGGAGCTAATGCGCAGTTGTATAACATGTTCGCTCAACGAGCAGGCCAGCTTCCAGATGCAAGCTACAAGCCCATGCAGATTGAAGGTGGAGATACGGCTGATGCAGCCAAGCAGTCGCTAGCTGCAGCAGGCATGGGTGCTAGCTATGCAGCGCAGAAGGGCGGCACGATGGATTACATCCAGCCTAACTATGGATGGGCCAATGCTGTGTCTGGTGCAGGCAATGCTATTGGAAGTCTGGGAAGGATGTTCGGAGCTTCACAACGCCGTGGTGGTGGTGGGGGTTCTGCTGGTGGTGGTGCTACATCTGGCGGTGTGACTGGGTTCGGTAGCACTAGCACTGAGGGCAGCTTCATGTCTGGTCTCAGTAACGATGACTGGTCAAGTGGAAGTGTGGGGTAGTTGATATGGCTGTCATACCGAGCGGCACATCTGAACCTTGGGGAATAATGGCACGTGAGGCGGCTGCGAATGACGCACTCGCCAGATTGTTCGTGCAAGAGAACATGCGTCGAGAGATGCAACAGAACCAGTTCGGAGAGAATGCGACTAATCGCAACTGGAGAGGTGCTCAGCAGGACAAAGCACTGAGTTGGCAAGAGGCGAGACAAGATCGATCTCAGGCATTCACTGCGCAAGAGAACGAAGCGAATAGACGTAATGCAATGGACATGACGCAGTATCGTACTGATGCTGCTACTGCGCGTGCTGGCAATAAAGCAGGCAAGTATCAGGTCGTGTATGGCAATGATGTGCTGCAAGCGTGGAATGCAATTGAACAGAAGTACAAGATACCTCAAGGCTATCTGGCGACAATCATTGGTCCTGAGAGTGGAGGAGGTGCCAATCAAGTCAGTGCTACTTCATCAGCACGAGGGCCTTTTCAATTCATCACAGGCACTGCTAATGAGATGGGACTTGGTGATAGATTTGATCCTATTAAAGCTGGCGAAGCTGCAGCTAAGTTGGCAGCACAGAATAGAGACTATGCGACGAAGATGAGCAATGGTGCTATCAGGTGGACAGGTGGTCCTCAAGATATCAGGCCACTATATATGCTGCATCAACAAGGTGGGCCGAATGGATGGAAGCTATTGCTGCCTGCCAATATGACGAGACAAGCTGTTTCAGTTGGACATCCAGCTAACTTGATGGCGAATGGTGTCACACCGAGCATGACTGTGCAGGATATGCATAACATGTGGGACAGAAAGCTGATCCCGTGGTTTCAGTCATATGGTGCGCGCATGACGCAGATAGGTGGTGGCAATCCTCCTGCACCGGGAGCACCGCAGTATGCAGGACAACCACAGCCTCAGCAACCGCAACAGCAGCAACAGCCGCAGCCACAGCAGCAGCAACAGCCTGAAGGATGGGTGCCTGCTCCACAGTTTAGAGGACAGCCTCCTGTACAAGTACAGAGCACGCCAGCTACCAATCCGTCGCAGCCTGCTACAACACAGCAACCACAACAACAACAGACACAGCCTCAACCGGGTAGAGGAAGTGTGCCTCCTTCAACCATCTCGCCGCAAGTGTTTGCTCAGCCGCCGAATGCGGTAGCTGGTGCAAGCGGTGCTGGTGCTCCGCTCCCGACGCAGGTAGGAGCACCAGCCACTGCTGCTCCTGCTCCTGTTAATCCGTATGCCTCATGGGGAGATGGAGCAGATACATCGCAGCTAGGTGGTGCTGTGAATGTGCCTAGTTCGCAGACGACAGTAGTGACTGGAGCGCCAGCAGGAGCACTAGGTGATCGTGCTACTCCTTCTACAGCAGCACCACCTCCTCCCGGCACGAGGAAGAAGGTTACTAAGTATATTGACGACGACGGTGTGCTGCGCTTCTCAGCTCCGCAGTAGTATAATGAGTATACCGCATGGCTGATGAACAAGGATTGACGAAGGAACAGTTCATCAAGCAGTACGGGTATGATCCTGAGCCTGAAGCTGTAGCTGAAGCGCGGCCGAGTAAGCCTCCTTCATATAGCGTTAGTCAAATACCACGTGACTTAGCGGTGGGTGCGCTCACTGCTATTCCTGATTTGTATGGTGCAATCGACACTGTACCTGCCGCAGTCCGCGGAGGGTATAACTGGATCACAGGTGGTGAGGGTGGCTTCGGTGGCAAGGTGCAAGAGCGCATCTTCAAGCCCGGCTTTCAAGAGAACATTCAGAAGCACATAGAAGAGCAAGCGCTCAAGTGGCAGCAAACTGATCCCACGCTCACGAATGATGAGCTGAACGAGTTGGCAGGACAGTACCAGAAGACACGCGCATTTGAAGACTTCACAAATAGTCAGCAGACACACTTCGCATCCACTGCGTCTGAGTGGAAAGCTGGAGTACGTAGGTTCTTAGGTGATACACGCACAGATGAGCAGCGAAGTTGGGCAAATGATATAGGTGAAGTAGCTGGTGGTGCGTTGCTTGGAGGTCCATCAGGACTGGTAACACGTGCAGGCGCGACTGGAATTGGCAAGGCTATTGCTGGTTCAGCTATCAACAACGTTGTGACACGTGGTGGGTTGCGTGTAGCTGAAGCGCTCACTCCTGTGACGATGCCTTACACACCAGCAAATGTCATGACGAACTTCGTTATTGGTAGTGGCATAGACACAGCAGCAAAGATGGCATCAGGCAAGCCCAACATGATCACTGGTGGCAGTGAGCTTGTGCAGCCTGATCATGAAGACCCTGCGGGTGTGGGTGCTGCTGCTTCTATTGCTATTGCTACAGGTGCAACTGCGCTGATCGCTAATGCACTGAGAGGCAAGATCAAGGGGGGATTGCCTCATGACTTAGAGCAGACATTGCCTCATACAAGTGTCCCATCTGGGATGCCTCAGCCGCCAACAGGAGGAATAGGCAACAAGATACTCAATGAAGTGCCACAGCCACCACGTGGTCAGGAGGGTATAGCTGCTGGGCCTGACATACCGAGTGAGCCAGTGCCGATGCTGCCTACTATACAGCCAAAGACAACTGGCTTCTTTGAGCGCATGAACAATGCGTTGAATGATGAGTTCTCAGTTACAGGTGCTGTACTTGAGGCTGTGAAAGGTAGTCGCATAGCACAGTCGATGGACATGTTGTTCAGCGATCTGACTGGTGCGAGGTTGATTGATAAAGCAGTCAAGGAGGCAGATAGACTAACAGGTCGCTTGCTTGAGATTAGAGAAAGCATGCTGCCTGAAGCACAAGCCAAGCTCAATACGTTGCTTCATCATGTGGGTGTGTGGGGCAAGAGGACACAGTTGGACTTTGAGATTGAGCAAGAGATCAATGAGCTGACAGGTAAGATTGGAAGGACACAGAACCCCACATACCTAGCGAAGCTGCAGCAGGAGTTGGCAGATAAGACAGCAGAACAGACGAGGTTGAGGGGTGATCTACGCGCACATCGTCCTTGGCTACAGGACGTGTCTGCTGTTGATGCTGACACTGCGAGGCTTGCGCTTGAGAATGCAACTGATCCAGTGACGGTTGAGATACGCGATTTGTTGAAACGAGTAGGCAAGGAGTCGTTAGATTTGGCTGTGAAGAGCGGCAAGATGAAGCAGTCATATGCTGATCTGCTGCATGACTTGAACCCCTACTATATACATCTGAAGAAGGATCGACTGGAGGGTGCGACTGGATGGAACCGTGTGTGGATGGGACTGAAGCTCAAAGCGAAGGAAGCATTCAAGACCGATACAGAGAACGCAGGAGCAGTCAATCCTACGCATCAAGCGCCGCTGTATGCATTGAGAGATACAGTGCCCGAGAGCAGTGCTGCTCCACGGATCAACAATGCACTTGATCCACTCACTTCATTGCATGACTACGTGCGACAGATGTACATCGACTACGGTCATACTACGCTGAGGAACAACATCTTAGGCCACTTGCTATACAACGGCGCGCAGCCTAGCGCACTGATGCAAGGCAATCACGCAAGGATATGGCAGCATCCAGAGGAGTCAGGTAAGACGTGGTTCAGTGCTGCACAGATACGCACTGATCCTGCGATCCAGAAGGCGATGTATGATGACAAGTACTTGCCACGTTGGCAGGGTGGCAGGATGCAGCTTGTGCATCTAGGTGATACGGATATCACTGCTGCACTGAGGCAGTTCTCGCCGACGTGGAATACGATGATGAAGATACTGTGGACTGAGCCTGCGAGGTGGGCCAAGGCTAACACGACAGGTGTGTTCCAGCCGCTGTTCGCATTCACGAACATGTACATGGACGCAGTGATGACTACGTTCAGGCAGTCGAATAGAGCGTTCGGAAGTATCAATACGGCAGCGTTCAAGTACTTGCCTGAAGGTGCTGCTAAGACGATCAATGCGATTGCGTTTGACCCTACTGCACTTGTCAATCTGCACTGGTACATGGCTAAAGGATTGATGAATGTTGCAGCGTTTCATATGGCACCGAGGATAGCTCGCACACTAGGACAGACACCGGGATTGAATGCGTTTGCTGCTGCTGTGGGGCAGCAAAACTGGCAAGTGATGGTCAGACGCATGCTTGATGCTGCTGCTAATTCACATGCGATGTATCTGACGGATAGAGGAGCGATGCATAGTAGCAGCTACTCGCCCGGTGATATTGGAAAGATGCAAGCTGCAGTAGATGACTTCAAACTCACTCATGCAGTGGTGCCTCCTATGCTGCGTGCTGGCTTTCAAGCATTCAGTGATCTGCTAGGAGCAATACACAGCGCACCGAAGCTGATGTTCTATAGTCAGAACTATAGCATCTTGAAGCGCAAGTATGGCAATAATATACCACAAGCGGAGCTGGACAAGCTGGTGCATGAGACTGCTAATCTGGCTGGTGACATGTCGCGTAAGCCCGGTAGCAAGGTCATGCAAGGTGTTGAAGCGGGACTGCCTTATCTGCAGCAGATGCGCGCAGGTACTTACTACATGTTGAAGAACCTACAGTTCGACTCTCCTAATGCGCTGCCAGTGTGGGCACGTCTTACTACATTGACGATGGGTGTAGCACAGGGGCATCTGATGATGCTCAACTGGGATGAGGAGTCGAAGAAGTACTGGGCCAACATGCCGGGGTGGGATCGTTATAGGAAGGTGGCTGTTCCTACATTCGCAACTGCGATGGCATGGGCACGTGGTGAGACTGTGAAGTTCAGTCCTGATAAAGTGTGGATGTTGCCACTTGCACCTGATATAGCGCCGGTCATTGCAGGTAGTGTGTACATGTTGCAACAAATGGGACTGGTGCCAAGTGATGCTGCACCTGTATCTCTCGGCACTGAAGTACCAAAGGTGTTCTTCGATGCAATGACACCAATGATGCCACCCGGTGTACAGGCTGCATTAGGTGCAATGGGCGCTAAGTTAGACCCGCAAGGTGCAGATGTGCGAGGTGGCAATTGGTTGCGCACTAGTACGAGTGCATTCAGAAAGGGACCGGGTGCAGAGGCGCAAAGTAATTTAGGGGAGGTGTCGCAGTCCACTGCGTTGATACTGTCTGGGCTATTCGGTGCGAATGGAGCATACTTGCAGACTGCACTAGATGTCGGCATGCACGCAATGAAGTATCACCCTGAACCGAATGCACAAGGTGAGGTGACACAGAAGGCCAATCCTGAGTTTATGAAGGGCTTAGGTGCTGCAATGTCTACAATGGGCAGTCAGGTGTTTGAGCCTAAGACTGATGTCTTCCCATTGTGGCAGCGTGGTGAGAAGTACTACAAGTCAACACCTGCATGGGAGCATGCAACAGAAGGCAAGAGGCATATAGAGAACATATCGGGGATGAGAGATGAAGTTGGCAAGACAGGTGTTGCTGGTAGGATCGGCACTGCAGAAGCGGGTGGCATGCCTACTCCGTCGCTACAGGACCAGACGCTTATCTCGATTGCTCAAGAGGTGTATGCCTTCAATAGACCGAATGGTGATCTAGGTAGGCTCAAGGGTGCTTACACGGAGTTAGCTAAACAGCAGCGTGGATTTCAAGTGCAATATAATAAGCCGTACAAGTGGAGACGTGAGCAGGAGAATGAAGTTATTAAGAAGATGCAAGATAACATGCAGCAGCAACAGTTGGCTATCATGTGGTTGGAAGGTGATATAGCTGACAACTATGGACAGGTGCTGCAGCCTATCATGCAAGGTCGTGAGATTACAGTTGAGACATTAGATGATGTACTGAGAGAGGCAAGAGGGAAGACTGCTGCTATTCAGCCAGTAGTCAACCCTCAAGCCAATGCTCCTCTCAGTGTACCAAGTCGTGGTGTGGTGCCACGTGGCAGATAGTCATCTCAACCCATCCAGACCAAGCTGTTCAATGATGCGTATTTTAATTAGTTGTGTTGAATGATCCTTGATGAGTTCGAATAGCTTACCTCTCTTCGTGATGACTAACACACTTCCTTCGTAGTACACCATAGAGACTACTTCATCCATCACACTTTCTCCTTGTGACTAGAGTTCAGACTTCTTCATCTTCTTGATCGTAGACCAGCGGTGTGTGCCGTCTGCATCTGGCACTGACATGCCGATCTCAGCAGGAATGATTAGCTGCCGTGTCTTCCTGTCAACACCTACGATGTTGAGCGGTGTCTCTGCGTGTTTGATAAGCACGCGCAACGCCTGACGAGCGACTGACTTGTGAGCTAGACCTATCAAACCATCGTGCGTGTTGAGCGCGATGCGTGCCTTGCCCTTTGGGAACTTGTCATCATCGTGAGACTTGTATATAACACGACACACGTGATCTCCGATTGTGGACTGGTGATAGAAAGCTACAATGCTTTCAGTTGTCTCGTCTGTGATCGGTGCGAACTGGTAGTAGCGCCGACCGTATGCGTTGTAGATTGCACGCTTGCTCTTGATGAGGTCTAGGTCATGTTGCCAGCCCTTCTTAATCTCAGGAGAGAGTCGGTGGTACTTCACGAACGCTTCAGTAGCAGTAGCAAGTGGCAAGCCTGTCGTGAGAGCAAGACGATCAGGCATCATCCGGTAGTTCAGCCCATGACGACAGCGTTTCGCGATATAGCGAATGGTAGGTTGCCCAGCGAGTGCAGCATTGTACTCGATGCCATCACGCAGAGCGGCTGCTTCATCCAATGCGTAACGGTCGAAGGACGGCACTTGGTTGTAAGGTGTGTCGAACATGTCGGCAGCGAGAGCACGGTGCGCATCGTACTTCCCATCGATGCGAGCCTTCTCGAATTGCTGCATCCACGTGTCGATGACGTAGCGCCAGCCGACTACTCGAGCTTCAGCTTGAGACCCGTCGATGTAGATGAAGACGTAGTCAGGGTCGGTGATGAACATCGACTTCGCCCGGTCAGGGATGTTCTGCAAGTTGCCTCCTGATCCCCACAATGTTTGAGCTGATGATAGACGGCCCGGAGCATTTTTCACTCCTGTTTGTCTATAGTCACAGCGCATACGTTGATCATAATCAGGACGTGCAGATGCGTAGACACTATAGAACTTGTGATCAGCAGAGTACTCATCGACAGCACGCAAGATGCGCTTTGCAGCGTCAGATGTTCGGGGATGTTTGTACATCAGACGACGATTTTCTGCATCAGTGGATGTACCTCTACCCACAAGGCGCAGACGACTGAAGTACAAGTCGCTCATCTGCTTAGGTGAGTTAGGATTAGGGCGGTAGTACTCGTCACCTACTGCGTCTTTGATAGCAGCATACAACGAGCCGAGCTTCTTCTGTAGATCGTCGTATAGGTTGCCTTCCCTGTCCTCAGCGAGCATGTCTTCACGCAGTGACATGTCATTGAGCACACCACCGACAGTCATACGCACGAGGTGAGCTTGCAAGCGCATGACGTGTTCGAAGTAGAACGCGTCGAGTCCTTGCTCTTTCAGCTCTCTTCTCAAGTGTATGTCGGATGCCAGTGTAAGTGCGCAATCTCGACAGTTGTATTGCCAAAAGTTATCGACGCCCCCGGTGTGACGCCACTCATCTTTCTCGTCTTTGTAATAGGCATGAGTCGTATACTGCTTGACGATGAAGCCGAGGTCATGCGGCATTGGGGGATAGAGAACATGATGAGCCAGCATCGTGTCTGAGTACGCTGGCTTAGTATAGATGCGATCTTTGAACCAGAGCCAAGAGGCATCGAACCCTCCATTCTGCCACACTAGTTTGGTGCGTGGTGCTGTGTAGAAGCGCTGTAGTTTGCGACGGATGTATAGCTCATCAGCTACACTGTAGACGTGCTCTGTCTCACTGCGGAATGGGATACACATCGCGTCGTGTGGTGTGAGAGCAAGACCGACGCAGGCTGTCTCATTGCTGATGACCTCGATATCACTTGCAACTGGGTGGATGGATGCAGTACAAGCGTCGATGTAGTCGCATGCTTCCTTCAGAGTGGGGTTGATATGTGTAGTAATTGTATACTCGCTATACCGCCCTTCGACCACAGGCTGCAGCTTATCTCCGAGGTCCATATCAAGGATGCTGTGCTGCAGTGGATCGTGGAGGCAGGCGGCAGCGTTGACTACACATACAGCGGTCAGTATCTTATTCTCAAGCGGCATAGGCAGAACACTACCACGCCACTTGAGAGCACCCTTCTTACCGAGGCAGGCTTCAATAGCCATGCCGCCCATTAGTAGCACGTGCTTCAGATTTGGAAGGAGAGATAACTCCCACAGGAGGAGGGCTTGCCAGCTTGCAAGCTCCTGCTTGCTTACGGGTCTCTTGTTGCCAAGCTCAAACGCTATCTGGCGCTTGACTACGTTGGTGACATACACGTCTTGGCGTTTGATAGTGGGACACGTGCGACGAAGTGATGTCCACAGCAAGCTGCCACTTGCACCTACGAGTGGTAGTCCTTGTGCTACTTCACTACGACCGGGTGCTTCTGCAATCACTGCAAGCGTTGCATTCATCGTGCCTGACATTGCACATTCGACTGAGAGTCCTGCAGTCTGAGCGTGGCGAGTGAACATCTCGCGTAGTTCAGCAGTGTTCATGGCTTCCCTCCATCCAATGCTGCACAAGCCACATCTACATTGCTCATCAGATTGTCGAGGCATTGTCGCCGCCCGGCGATGATCTCCAACGCCTCGCGCAGTCGCGCGTTCTCAGTCCGCAGTTGTGTCGTTAGGCGGTCTAACGAAATGCGTAGCTGCTCGATATAGTCGGCGTGCAACAATGACTGATCTGCAATTGCGCGTAGCAAGGCAGCATTGGCGCGGAGGTTTGCCGGGTGGTCAATCCACGACATGTCATCAGACATCATGCTTGCTCCTGTAGAACCGCTTCAGCAGCAGACATCGCTGCGTCCCATACATCCCAAGACACACCACCATCCATCCACGGGCGTGGTCCGATCTTTGTGATGGATTGTAGTGCTGCACGGATGCGCTCGCGCTCTTGGCAGACTTCTTGGTAGCGTGTTTCGGTGCGTGCAATGATCGCGACAAGTTTGAGGTTGTCGGCGCGAAGCCGACTGATCTCGTCATCAGTCATAGCAACCTCCTACTTCTTCAACTGCGATGTGAGCTTGTTCTTTGGCTTGAAGCCTAGCGATTTGAGTGAGACTGCAAGTGCTCGCTGATCTGTGATGATGTCCACATGTGAGTGAGCACGTGTGATGCCTGTGTAGAAGTTAGGTCGCGACAGGTTGAAGAAGGCACATGATGCCATGAGATAGGTGACGTGTGAGTACTCGCTACCTTGGCACTTGTGAGTGGTGAGTGCGTAAGCGAGGTCGATAGCTTTGCGTGGGTCATAGACGATGTGGCGCTTGTAGCGCATGCTATAGTCAGAGATCAGTGGTGGTAGTTCTACAGTGCGATCACCGAAGTCGATCTCTAGTGTGCCAGCTTCGTCGATGCTGAGGATGATGCCGACTTCGCCATTGAGCATCTGCTTTGTCTCAGGAGGTGGTATGTAGGAGGCAGAGAAGCCAACAGGGTTGCCGAACTCGTCTTCACGAAACTCAGTGTAGCGTTCTTCATAGTCGCGTAGGTCGTATGAGTTGACAGTGCATACGACTTTGTCACCTTCAGCCACGTAGAGCTTGTTCTTCTGCTCCCACTTGTTGCGTGGTAGCTCTGTGCGATTGAGCATTGCAGTGTTGTAGCGTGCTTGCAGCACACCGTTGAGACGGACGGTGCCGATGTCTGTCTTGCGAGCTGGTGATATGATCTGGTTGTCGAGAGACTTCCAGTCGATGTCAGATGTGTCGAGCATCTTATAGAGCATGTGCAGCACTGCATCATGGACGTGTAGCTTGGCATCTCCGTTGCTTGTGAAGAACTGTCCCTTGTTGATGCGTCTTGCTGCTTCAATGATGCCATTGCCTTCTGCTTGGCGATAGATGTTGTGAAGCTCGATGCTGTTGGGCATCTGCAAGCAGCGTGTGAATGGTGATGTTGTGTCGGCTAGCTCGTTGTTCTCAATCGGCGGGAGCTGTCGCACATCACCGAATGTGCGCAAGCAAGCGCCTGGTCGCATAGCACTGACGAGGTTACGGTGCAGACCAGTGTGGACCATTGCATACTCATCAACAATGATCACCATCTCATTGAGCGGATTACCACGCACACGGTTAGGACCACTTTCTGAAGTGGCCTCACCTGTTTCTTCGTCAATGTCAGGGCGATTGTATTCGAGCAGCTTGTGTAGTGTGCTAGCGTGGTAGCCTGTAGCTTCACGAATGCGCCTAGCTGCCTTGCCTGTGGGTGCAGCTATTGCGAATGACACACCAGCGTCAGCGAGCAGATCGCATGTGTGCTTGATGATTGTAGTCTTGCCTGTGCCTGCTTCACCTGTCACTGCGACTAGTCGTTTGCTAGTGTCAGCACATAGCTCAACAGCGCGCACTTGCTCTGCGTCGAGAGAGATCGTCATGTTGTGATGTCCTTACTGCGTTCGCCATATAGCGATTATACAGTCATAGTCGTTAGAATGTCAGAAGCCGCCACGTGCTGCTAGACACGTGACGGCTCCCTCACTGCGTGCTACACCTAGCGCAGTTAGTTTGACGTGTCGCTCGAGTCGCCGTTATCACCACCGCGCGGTTCGCTCGTCATCTCGTACTTGATGCGCGTGAGACCGAGGTTCGCGTAGTCAGGAGTGTCGAGGAACTCCACAACTTTACGCGCGTCGGACATGATGCGATCCACGTGCAACTGTGCTCCGGGGATGACGTTGCCCTGTGCATCGAGGACTTTGACGAAGAAGTGGAACGTGCGCTTCTGCGCCTGTCTGGCTGCAATCTTCTTCTTTGCAGCCGCACCAAATGTGGAGGAGGAAGACGTAGCTGGCTTGGTAGCCATATGATACCTCATTGAGAGTTAGGGATGAAAGTGAGCAGCCGTGAAGCTGCTCACTTGTTGTAGCATGGAGATGCTAGAGAGGCAACACCTGACCCACTTCGGTGCGGGGGTTGTTCTCAAGGTCGCGACCAATGCGAGTGCGAGCGGATGCCTTCTTGCCCACGAACTCGTTCGGGTCGATCTCAGCCGACATCGGAACGCCGAAGGCTTTGCATGTGGACTTCATCCTCCACCTGTCGGCAGGGATGTCACGTGCGACGATGTTCAGTGTGAAGGTGAGACTGTCAACACCCTCACCCGGATCGAAGTCAGCCGGGAAGTCTTCACGCTCGATCTGCAAGGTGAGCGTCAACATCGGGTTGCCCGATGAAGCAGCCACCTTATCGACTGCACCAATACATGTGCAGGGATACACGCCAACGGGGAGCTGCGGAGGTGGCTCAGCGTCAGCGATGTTCTGACTAAAGGAGATAAGCGCCATTGTAGTATACCTCATGCTTTGCTGTTATTAGCGACTGTTGATTGTAGTTGAGCATGATGCCATCGGCAAGTCGCTAGATGTCGTGGCATCACTTCTGTAGTAGCACTAGATGTAGCTACTTCGGAAGCTGTAATTTCTTGTGACCATCTGTAGTGTAGATGTGCCACCAGTTTGCGAGCGTCTGTCCTTCGTCTTTGTTCGCGTTGTAGAACCACGTGAAGGAGGTGGCAGATGTCATGTCGAACATACGTGACTTCATAGGAGAGCGCAGACGTTCAGGTCTGATAGCGATAGTGCGTTTGCCATTCTGATCACGCATGTGCCACACTTCGCTGATGTCTTTACTCGTCACGTTAGGTAGCTGTCCACCTAGCATCATCTTCACACTCACGACGCGACCTTGATCGTCTACGTCGCCGTCGCGCTCATGTGTTATCAAGATCAAGTGCTTGTTCAGCCTGCCAGTGATACGCAGCAAGTTGCTTATAAGAGAACCAACGTAGCTGTTGCGTAGACCATAGCCAGAGATGCCCGGTGCTTCGTAGGTAGCACGGAAGCGAGCACTCGACGCTTGAGGTTGAGTGACGGCGTAGCGCAGTGCAATCTCACTGAACTTGGTGAGTGAGTCGAAGATGAGAGTGTCATAGTTCCCGAGTATATCGGTTATACCAAATGGGTCGATGTCATTAGCCCTACGCATGATCTCGCTGGGTGTGTTGTTGGCGAAGTTGATACGAAACCAGTTAGGCATGTGTCGGATTGACATGTCGCCGTCTGGGTCGAACAGTAGTATGAGCTTCTTGCCCGGTGCAGTAGCTGCGAGTGTGGTCTTGCCACAGCCACTCTCGCCCCAGAGGATCATAGTCAGACGCGATAGAGCGTCGGTTGGTTGTTCTATCTTTATTTCCACAAGTCATCTCCTCATTACATAAACTTCACACATGTGACAATTGTGATGACAATTATCAACGCGACGATTGTAAATAACTTGAGTACATGCGGTGGACGATATAACCACAACATGTGCAACAGGCGTCTGTCTATCATCAATCGACTGCCAATGTTGGCTCGACACCTGCGAGCGGGTTCCAACGTTCTGCCTTCATCTCATTCTCAAACATGTGTTTTCTCATTTCCTCAGTCTCAACGCAGAACGGTATGAATGAGCAACTACGGAAGTAGCGATTGCAGGAGTGAGTGTACATAGGCGCATTCCACGGTGTGGTGTCATGCTTATCGAGTGTGGATAGGGTGTGATCTACCCATTGCGACCATGCGACGAAGTCTCCTGCGGACCTTGTCACTGGATAGCGTGTTGAGCCGTCGCCATAGAGCGAGGACTTGGGGACTGGTAGCTGTGTGCCCCATATGTGAGCTTCATCTATCTTCTCCTCCGTGATGGCACACATAGCGACGCAATAGCCAGTGACTTGTTGAGATGTATCGAACGAGTTGCTCCACACTGTGTCTATGCGAGCACCTGTCTTGTTCTCATGCACCTCTGGTGTCTTCTGTGTTTCTTTCATAGTGTCGAAGCACAGAGCATCAATTCGACCAACGAACCTGATTGGGTTGCGGGTGTCGAACTTGACTGTGACATCGAACGGAATTTCCACACCCACGTGGATGCCGTGGTACTTGTAGACTGGAATGAAGCGACCCAGTGGGTAGCGTTGCACATAGTTGATAGCTGCAGCTTCGAGGTTGGATTGAGTGCGTTTGGTGTCATTAGGACTATCATGGAAGCCCGATGTTTCGAGGATGTTGAGTGCCATTTGCATGCAGCGCGTTTCAGCGTCTTCAGAGACATTGGTGAAGTACTTCATCGCTTGTGTCCACCTATCCACACCGTAGAGAGTGAACGCATAGCTGCTGATGTCGTCTAGTAGTGCGTCAGAGCCATTGAAGTAGTGCTCAAGCATGTCAAAGAGGCGCACGCAAGCGAACACGTCATGCATTGCTCTGCCCGCCTCAAGGGGCATAGCTCGTTCAACACCGTGTTCGAAGCGCTTGCCGTGGTAGGCGTGAATGATGCCCCAACGTGGGCACATGTTGATTGCTGTGAGTGTGCTGTAGTCGACCCAGTCTAGTGCTGTGTCTGTTGTTGGCTCAACGGTGATAGTCATCAGTGGATGTCCTCTGATGCTTCGTTGTCAGGATGATGCTTGCGTTGTAGCTCAGCCCACTCGCGGCGCAGCTTGACACCAACAGTGGAGATGTCAGCTACGATGTCTGCCATCTTGTCGGTGAGAGTGATGATTTGCTTCATCTCTTGACGCAGCATCTCGTTGTCTTCAGCTAGGCGTTCAAGCATTATGGTGACGCCCTTCTCCAAGCCGTGAGCACGTAGTGTATGGCGCACATCGCGAGCGCGTTGGACATACTCGACCATCGTTATGTTCCTGTCTTGAATAGGTTGGTTGCTGTTAGTGGATCGTCGCATGAGAGGTCGTCAATGAGCTGTTGCGGTGTATAATGAGTATACACTGAGTTGTCGTTGCCCTGTCTGACGAGGAGTGTTTGCGTGCTGATTGCGTAGTTGATAGTACGACTGAACCAACGGAAGCCGACGTTACCTGTGCGATGGTCATGCCAGCCTCCTCGGGCATTGCGGCTGGCATGTAGTGCCATGAGGATGCGTGGCATGTCGAGGAGGATGCGACGTTGTGCTCTTATCTGGTATTCACGTCGCTTGGCTGCGAGTGTTGCCTTTCTGGCCTTACCAAGTGGGTATTCGGTAGGCATGTGGTGTAGTCCTCATGTTGGAGGAACGTTTGTGTATTGGAGCTGCATAGCTCGTAGATCGCGGACGAGTAGCTCGAAGCGTTCAAGCGCTTTGTCTGTTGCAGCAAGTGCGCGCTCTGCAGCAGTGATCTTGCGCTCCATTCTATCACGCTGTGAGATCAACGTTGTATGTACGCGAGCTTCGCCTGCTTGCTTGAGAGCTTTAGCAGCTTTCATACGACGCTCGCGCAGTTGGATGATGAACTGTTGCAGCTCGAGGTCTGTCATCTGCAGCAGTGATTTAGGTGTGACGACGTAGTCAGTAGACGCAGTTAGAGGCTGCGCAGCTAGTTGCTGCACAGCCCCTTTCGTCTTGAGCCTGACGACGTTTGTTGCCTGCTTGTCGTCGGGCGCATTCATCAAGCGACCTCTTGCTTCTTCACAAGCGGAATGGCTTTGATGATAGTTGCTGGAGTGGAGAGCTTCTCCACCTTCGCAATGCACTCATCGATGAGATCGACCTTGACGCCACGACGCACGAGTTCTGTGCGAAGCTCATCTACACTGACGCGTTTGGACGGCGTGTTGGCGTTGAACTCGATACGCCAATCTACGCCATCTGTATAATCAGTATACTTCTTCATGTACGACGTTGCACGAGAACGAACTAGACCAATGGTCAGTTCGTTGTTCTCCATGATATTTCCCTTCGCGTCGTCGTAGCGAGCGTTCGCATTGCTACGCAGTAACTCAGCAGTGTACAGCTCTGCTGCCATCTGGTCGACTGCATCTTGTGTAGTGCGCACACCTGAGAACCCTTTGATTGCTTCAGATGCACGTTGCTCGACTGATTTAGTAGCCATCTCTTTAGCTCCTCATTTGTTGTTACGACTGAAGTATTATAGCATAATAGCAGACAAATGCAAGGTCATGTTCTGGCTGCAGCTCCTTTCTTCTTGCGCGGTTTCAGTTGTGCGACATATGTATCTCCCCATTCCCAAGGTATATGCTTGTATAGCTGTCGTAGTCTGATGCGACGTATGACTGACGACTCTACAAACATGTTGTACTCAACACGCATGCGCTCTGAGATGTAGACAGAGGTTGTGCCTATCTCTAGCATCTGCATGATGCGCTTGACGTGTATCATCTTCATGCCCACGCGCTCACGTTGGAGCATGTCTTGTACGTTGTCGTGTTGAGTGCCGACCTTGAGGTGGTGTGGATTGCAGCACCAACAGTGGTCACACGAGTGTCTTATCACCTCAAAGTCACCTAGCTCGCGGCCGTAGTAGAGTTCGTAGACGACGCGATAGGTGTAGTAGTCGTCACCAGCTATAGTAACGCGCGGACGCCGCTCGCCGCGAGTACCAAGGTTGTGAGCACCTCTCCATTCCCAACACACGTTAGCGTCACCGTCATGCATGTTAATGCGACGAAACACATCGTGTTTCTCATTGCGTGCTTTTGGGCGGATGTGTGCCTTGAGCTTGCGCGGAAGACGCGGTCGTATGGCTGCAGGATCATCATTGTTTTGGTCGTCCTCTAGATCGTATTTGTACTTGTATTTGATGTTCTTCATACTTCTGGTTTCGACCATCTGTCTGTCTCATCCTGTTGTGTCTGTGTCATAGACGCGCTCCATGAGCAGAGCGACCTTATCAACGAGCGTGTTCTGCATCTCTCTGCAGTTGTCTTCGAGGTCTTTCGTCATGTGCAGCCATTCCTCATAGAGGGTGCCAACGAGGCGAGGCATTCCACCTTCAAAGAGGGAGCGAGAGATGTAGATGTGTTCGTCAATCATGTCGTACATCCCGAGCTTGGTCTCAGGCAGTTCGAGCACAAAGGTGATCTTGGATGTGTCTATAGACACGCCACTGTATTCAAGGATGGCACAAGCACGATGTAGCATTGCAGCTTCATGCTTGAGTAGTTTGATCTTCTTGAGCTGCTCACTGAGCGGCTTCTGGCGTGTATATGCGCGCAGTGCCCACAGTGGAAGCGGACGCTTGAACGTCATCAAGTGCTCGCATGCAGTGATGAACTGCTTGCTTGTATGAGAAGGCACACTGAAGTGAGCTTCGAAGTATTTGTCGTTGCTCACCTTCGGCAAGTACTTAATGAGGTCATCGAGCGACATGTGTTGTGCCCACAGCTCAACGAGCTGATGCTCGATGTACCATGTGTCCTTGATAGTACGATCCTCAGTCAGTGCAACAGTGGCGATGTAGTCGTATGTGAGGAATGACTCACGCGACAACTTGGTGCCAGTGTACATGCCTTTGTAGTAGACGACGTTGTCACTGTCCTTCTTCTTGTCGACTGCACGCAGTACACTGTCAGAGACAATCGCAGTGATGCTAGGATTGAGGAAGTACTTGTCACGGCCATTGTAGACCTCCTCAAACTCAGCACCTACGACGTAGACATAGACGTTGTGTTCGGCTTGCATCTCGTAGGCGTGAGTTGTGAAGTCATCAACGTACATCACACCACCGCTCTCATCGAGCGCATTGGTGTATAGCTCTCTGTATGCCTGCCACAGTGACCAGTTGTGGCCGAGGTGAGTGGTGTAGGGGAGTTCGAAGGTCTTAGTGGTCTCACCTTCTCTCTCAAGGTGACAAGAGATGAAGGAGTGCTTCTTACCGCGGAAGTCCTCTTCACCTATGCTGAAGGTGTATACGTCACCAGCAGAGACGATCTGCACATATTGAGCCTCACGCAGCAGGACTGCGAGAGCGTACTTGAAGCCTGTGCCGAAGAAGCCGATCTTCTTAGACTTGTCTCCCTCCTTCGCAGAGAGGCCAAGCATGGTGAAGGCACGATGATCGATGGTGCCGGGATTGTGGAAGCAGATTGCAGTTGTAGTCATAGCTCTATTCCTCATTGTTGTGTCGTGTTAATAGCATCAACGTCTACAGCGCCATGTTCGACCGTAGTTGACACGCTTCATGCCATGCCTACTACAGATATCACCTCTCCGCGCCGAAGGCGCGGCTGGG
>Ga0065705_10104194_pt1 | contig 40300 bp, 54 predicted proteins | sample SwibulcommuniRL2_FD_59092 | JGI IMG/M metagenome (GOLD analysis project Ga0065705, IMG submission 59092) | Bulk soil microbial communities from switchgrass field near Rose Lake, East Lansing, Michigan, USA - RL2 Bulk Soil v2 (version 2) | ecosystem: Environmental > Terrestrial > Soil >...
CTCCCCCACTCGCTCCATCACCTTCTCCACTTGCTCTTCATGGCTCTTCCCATCTGCCATCATCGCCTGAAGCCAGTCGTTTGCATCCTTCGCATCCCACCGGATCAACCTGCACATCGCCCCCAACGTCTCCACCAGCGGGAACTCTCCATCCCGCCCACGCATCGCATTCAACCCAGCCTGATCCGCATCCAAAGCCACATACAACGCCTCATGCGCCTGCCGATCACCTGCCTTTGCATCCTTCAAGCGACGCAATTCCGCATCATGATCACCCCAGGCTGTTCCTGCGATCGCCACCGCATCCAACCCCCACTGCCCCAACGTCACCGCATCAGCAGGACCCTCCACGAAGATCACTCGTTCAGCATTCGGCGCATACACATGATTGAAAAACAACTGCCGATTCCCCACCAACTCCACCGGCAGGTTATAACTCTTCGGCTCATCGGAGCCAATCAACTTGGTCTTATCCTCATTCAAAATCAGATGCCTTCGATATAGATAATTTGTTCTACCGAAATAAATGCACGGATAGATCAACCCAACCTTATCCCCCCACGCCATCATCGAAGGGACGTAATCTCCCTCCTCCCATTTCTGCTTCAACGTGATTCCACGCTTCTCAGCCCATGCCTTCACCCCACCCTTCAGCCCCAAAATCGCAACCGCCGCCGCCGAATGCAGATCCCCAGCAGCAGCGATGGCGTTCTTCATCTGTTCATACTCAGCCTTCGTTCCCCAACCCGTAAAGCCCAACCCTGCCTTCTTGATCGTCTCATCGCTCCAGCCCCGTCCCCGCACATACGCCAAAGCCTTGGCATCTTTCCAAAGCCACTCAGCGAACACACGTTGTGCCACATCCAACACCTCCTCACGTGCTCGCACTGCCGCAAAGCGTGCTTGTTGTTCTTCACTCCACTTGGGTAACTCCATTCCCGCCTTGCGTGCCAGCGTTTCAACCGCCCGTTTGAAATCTACCCGGTCACGCACCATCACCCAATGGATCACATCGTTATAACGACCGCCTCCATAATCCGCATTCCCATTCCAGGCATAACGCTGCCCATCCAGATCCACCACCAGGCCATGCTCACCCGCTCCACGCTGGGAGCCACGTGTGAACCCACGTCCACGAGTGCGTTCCAGTGCCACCGTCTCACTTATCACATCCTCGATCCGTATTCGCTTCTTCAATTCAGCAACAAAGTCATCCATGAGCCTCTACCCGTTTTCCACAAAATTTTTCCAGAAATTTCACAACTATGCGAGCCTGCCCGCCACGGCAGCCCCGTCCAATTTGACCGATCATCCCCGAGACCCCCCGCCCCCCTTCCCCTTCCCCTTATGTGACAGAAATACCCCCCCTTGTAGCCCTTTCTGGCGGTCAACAACCGCCACCATGAGCATCTTTCTGTCGCATAATGCCCATTTGCTGACACTGCCCCTCGTTTTGTAGCACTCGCTCACCCGGGCGGCATAACGTAGATGAATAAGGTGAAGATTACGATTCTTTCTTCTACTGATAGAAGAAAGGATGCGCCCGCCCGTTGACAGGGCGTATGTGCCAACGAATGACCTGGAATTCTCAGTTGGCTTTTATCGCTAGGTTGCTACTCTGCTTTGTTTCGCAATCAGCACATCTATGCAGAACAAGCATGCGCTCTTTCTTTTGAATCAAAACGGACACACTCTTCGCTGGATGCCATCCACGACTCCAGCGAGTTCCACATTCGATGCAGCCTTCGACGGTGATCTCGATGTGTGCTTTCTGAATATGAAGAGATAATTGTTTTGACATTATGACCTTTTCAAAATAATTTATTGCCGTTGATGTTGGGCGAGAGGTAGAGACATTCGACTCTGCCCTTACCGTTCTGTACCGTGGTTGATTTCAATATCTTGCGCCAATCAGCATATAGTTGATCGTACAAAGCGGATGGATATCCACTCAGCACTATCATGCCTTTCAAGCCATGCAATATCCGAGCCAGTTCGATGTGATCTTCATCAGTCATTTCTTTTGCATATATTGCACTTCGATTGGTGCGTGTGCTTGCTACATAAGGCGGATCAACATAGAATAGTGTTGTTGGTCGGTCGTAAAGTTTGAAAAGCACCAAAGCATCACGATTTTCAATAAGCACATATCGAAGCCTCTTTGTAAACGCCTTGATAACATCAGGATAACGTGCCCATTCCTGCGCTGCTGTTACAATGGTTTCCGTGTTCTTCAAGCCACGAAATCCAGCATTCTTCCGTGAGACACCATCTGCACCAATTGTCATAAATGATCTGTAAATCGTGCGTCTGGCACGTTCAATGGGATCTTCGCAAAACTCATAAGCGTTCATATATTCTTCATATGAGCAGGGCGTCAATCGGATCAGTCGTTCAAGTTCTTGTGCCTGCAGGGGATCTCGCAAGACACGAAAAACATTCACAGCATCGGAATAAATATCGTTGTAGATCTCACCCCGCACTTCAGGCTTCTGCATGAGAACACTTCCTGCACCGCCATAAGGTTCAACATAAAATTCGTGTTGTGGAAAGTGACTTATGATCCACTTTGCCATTCTGAACTTACCGCCTGGATAGCGCAACACGGGACGAGTAACTACCATCACTCCACCTCCCCCACTGCGGACATGAGGACATCGAAGGATGAGCGCAGGTAGATCTCGGTGGTGTCGGGGCGTTTGTGCCCAAGCAGGCGCATGAGGGTGCGGATGATCTCGGAGGGTCCGAGTCCTTGTTTGTTCATGCGGGTCTCGCAACGCTTTGCGCCGGTGTAGCGCAGGGAGTGGCAGAGAAGGTCAGGGATACGGGCACCAGGCCGAAGGTCGGTGATGATGCGCTGTATGGAGCGAGTGGAAAGCCGGTCGGTTTGTTTCCCGTCGAAGAGGGCAGGGTTGTCATCGTGGCGGAGTTCCAGATAATCTTTGAGGGCATCCCGTGCGATCTGGTTGAGGGGGACTTTTCGTTCTTTGCCGCCCTTGCCATTGCGGACGAGCACGACGCCACTACGTTCGTGGAGGGTGATATCGGACTTATCGAGCGCATGGACTTCATCCACACGCAGCATGGCTTCGAGCATGAGCGTGACTGCGGCTCGATCACGGACCCGGTCACGGTGTTCGAAGACCGTGATGGCAGAGAGGATGCGGCGTTCGAGTGTTTCGTGGAGGCGATGATATTCAGCGTCGATGAGGGAGCGATGGAGTTCGGATTGCTGGATAGCTTCCTTTTGTTCGATGCCGTGCATGAGTTGGGGGACGCCGATCCAGTTGCAGAGGATGGTGAGTGCCCAGTGACGTGAGTTCCACGTGGCGGCGGCGAGACGGGCCTCGTTGAGGGTATGATGCCGGTATTGCGCCAGGGCGTAGTGTGTGAGGGTCTGTGGGTTGAAAGGTTCGCCGAATTGAGCCTGGTACCAGGCAGTGAAGACGTTGATGTGCTGGCGTGCGAGCGCCACACTTCTTTTCATCAGCCGTAGATCGGCGAGATGTTCACTGAGTTCATCTTTCCACGTTGGAACGTTGGAAGGTTGGAACGTAGGGACGGTAAGAGGCTGGAGGTGGGTATCCGTTTGCATGATGATTACCAATCCAAATAATTGGCTAACGCATCGTCTCGAATGGCTTCAGCAACGCCTCTATATTCTTTATGCTCACTTGAAGCTATCAATTTATCTGCAACTTCATTACGAATTGCGTCCCGAACTGCTTCGATTTGTTTTTGAAGCATATCCAACTCACCTTGCTTGCTTATTGATACCTCTTTCCAAATCTCCAATGCCTTCTCGTTAGCCTGGGCGGAATATTCAAAAAAATGATCATTCAAGTCGTCAGGGTATTGATTATGCTCACGCCAGCAAAGCATGGCTTGTTTCTGAAACGCTTCAGGCCAGCTATCTGCCTGACGTTCTTCATATCTCCATTGCTCTTGTAATTCACGACGGCGTTCTTCACGTTCTCGGTCAGCACGTTCCTGCCGTTTTTCTTCCTCATAACGAGTACGTTCCAGCTCTTCTTCGAGATAGCGTTCACGATCTGTTCGATCATCTTTTCTATAATAATTAAACATTACTTCCTCACTTCTTCACTTTCAAATTCGGATGTTGCTCGCCACGGATTGTGTTCCAGATGCCGAGTGTGATGAGGTTCATGAAGGCATCGAATAACGAAAAATAATTTCTGCGAAGCGGTCTTGAAGGTTCATGGCAGCTTCCCCCCATCGGCTGAAAAGAGACTGGATGGCCCAGTGGCATAAATGACATTCGCATTCGTGACTATGACTTCGGCAGGGACTTGAATAGTCCGCAAAAATTCCTGGCCGGTGGGCGTATTGGTGATATCAACGATTTCGCCATTGCAATCCGGGCAGGCGTCGTCTAATATAGTTTGCCGGGTCCAGATGGCTTTACAGTCTTTACATTGGAGTACGATTCGAATAGGCATGTGATGGATTCCTTTCAAATGGAATTGATCGTGCCACGGCGATCATTCTTCTTGGCATTCTGGACCAGCTCGAAGGCAGGTCGCACAACCAGGTTGAGATCGGGTGAGGTGACGGGAGCAATTCCAAAGGTGGCGGAGGCGCCGTGGTCGTTGAAGGATTTGCGCAGGCGTTCGCACAATTCCAGCGGATCGGATGCGCCCCGCCCCGGATCATCCGTGACGAAGACTGCGAACTCGTCACCGGAGAACCATTGCCCCGAGATGAAATCGGTGGAGCGTAAAATGCTCAGGCTATCTTTGATGATCTGGTTGACGCCTTCATAGCCATGGTGCACGTTAAGATCGTGCATATCGTCCACATCGATGAAGATGACGAACTTCGCCTTGCCGCCGATCTGTGACCACATATATTGCTCCAGCCCGGGACGGGTGTAACAACCGAAGCGGTCGTTCCAACTCAGCGTGTGCACGAGTTCTTCCAATTGTTGTTTATTGAGTTTCTTCGTCATCCGATAAATTCCTTTCAAATAAAAGCTGTTGGCTAATTGCTAACCGCTGATCGCTAATCGCTTGGAGAATAATTTCATTCAACAATCCCATCGCCAGTTCCCATTCGGCTCGACGTTCAGGCGGGAGTGGGATGAAGCGAATCTCGATTCGTGATTCATATAGGTCAGGGTTTTCTTTGGTCTTTTTGGTTCGCTTCGAGACTTTCGATGTTGTTGATTGCATTCGTGCAAGCTGTGGTCACTGGCTCATTCATTTCCTGTATAATTTCTCCCACAGTCATTTGAGCCAAGCGGAATGACTGCAGGAGAAAAGAAGATTTATTCAACTGCGGGCAACTTCACAATTCCGCTATCAAATACTTCAGGCAACTTCGCCGCCAGACAATGCACGGCAAATTTCATGCGCCAATCCTCATACACGCACAACAACTCCAAAAGCAAATCGGTCTCAGGCTCATACTTTCCATTGAGCCAATGTGAGACCGATACCCGGCTGACGTTTGCGTTGATCAATTCTTTATTCAGAGCCTGCGCAAACTTATCCTGCGTCAGGGCGCTGATTTCCATATATCTGCGCACCACACTCTGCACGGGCTTCTCTTTCAAATCAATGTACTTTTTCTCTGCCATTCTCTTCTCCACTTTTGTAATAATTCTTTATGTAAGCGTGCTTACATTATACATATTCTGACCGGTTTGTCAAGTACTTTACACGGTCTTGTAACCTTTTGGTATAGTTGAAATATGTCTGCCTTTAGCGATTGGATAACCAAAAAATATCTTGACTGGCAAGCGGAGGCGGGCAAGCGAAAGACAATTGAAGAATTCGCCGCCTACATTGGAGTAAGCCGCCCATTATTAAATATGTGGATGAACGGAGATATACCGAAACCGGGAACACCAAATATCAAACTTTTAGAAAAGATATTCGGCCCTGAAATTTATGATGCGCTTGGTCTTCCCCGGCCTAATGTATATCTTCAAAAGATCAGTGAGATCTTCGAGAAACTTTCCCCCGAGCATCAGCGCAAATTGGCTGAAGAAGCTGAGCGATACGAATGGACATCCCGATACAGCAGGTCCCGCCTCTTACCGGGCCGCAAATTGAATCGGTCTCGAAAGAACTGATCCAACTCCTCAGCCACTCCCCGCCCGAACGCCTGCGCCCCATCCTGCGTGGGCTCATTCACGAAATCACCTCCACCCGTGAAGGCAACACCGTGAAGGGAGTGATCCAATACTTCTACCCTTTTGACCCCGCCCCCACGTTGTCTATAACCCCAGGCCCCTTGGGGGCACCTGTATATAGGCAACTGTTCAGCCACCCGTTTGAAGGAAAAACCCGTTCGTTGTGAACGGGTTTTTCCTTTCTTACGGCAATGTGTTGTTGACAGTTGCGAACGTGTTGTTAACTTTCTGTCCAAGAAATGTCATCACCACGATCACCACGATCGCAATCAGGGCAAGGATGATGGCATATTCAACCAATCCTTGACCCTTCTCTTTTGGCGCAAAATACATAACTCTCACCTCCTTTCACTTAAGATAACCTATGCCACGTAAAATAACAGCTGTTGGTGTGGTTGCCCATGCAATCGAAAACAGCCCATCTACATTTTGAATTTTCACCAACATCAAACCGTTGACTGGATTTGTTGCTACCTGCCCCGTGATGGTTTGCACCTTGCTTGCCGCATAGGTTGTAAATGGATGAGTTCGCAAGGTATCGCCTGCTGCACCTGGGGTGAGTGTGCAAAACATAAAAATATTTTCCTTATCTGCGAAGCCCGCTCCAATGTCAAGGTCAACCCAATTGAACCCCCCACCGCTCACAGTCTGACTTATGATGGTGATCGTATCTCCGACCTGCAATGCTATTGCTATTGTGTCTACCAGTGTGAGCGTGTTCGTACCTGTGTTGCAGTTGGAGATGGTGTTGGATGACCCACGTGTAGTATTGTAGAGTCGCATCTTGGCAAGTTGTGTTGTAGCCGCAGGGACCATTGCGCCTTCGTTGCCACTGACGGGGGTATAAGTAAGGACGGCTCCGCCTGGTAGAGTGGCTATTGTCCCTGTGAACAATGAGCCTCCGCCTGGATTATCGCATCTGAAAATATCATCTGCGTTTGTCTCGGCTTGTGCCTTGCTTACAAAGTCAATTGTTCCGGTAACATCCTGATAAGTGACTGTGAGCCCAGTCTGTGTGCCGGCGTTTGCCATTGCGCCGATAATATCCTGAATCAACTCCGTGAGATCGGTACTGAGTTGTGCAAGTGTCCGATTAACCCATGCCCCCGCCTTGCGCTGGATAACATCGTCATCGCTTGGAGATAATCCCGCAATAGCTGTTAGGTCAGAGTCGGAACCTTGTTTTGCATTGAGCGCCGTTTGCAAATCGGTTTGATCTGCGAGCGTGCCGGAGATGTCGCCCCAAGCCGCACCACCGCCAGTTGTAGCCCAATCCCATGAGACCCCATTATATGTCCCAAATAATTTATCGTCCGTCGAATAGGCTTGTGCGCCAAGCGGCACGCCTGAAAGTTCTTCGATGTTGGCAGTTGTATCCTGATAATTTACGAGCGGAGCGCCGATTTGCAAGTCACCATTTTTCATATTGATTCCTTAGCTTGGCAGGGTCGGTGCCCAGACCTTGATATTTCTAAAGTTGGATTGTGTGCGATAAACCATCAAACCAATGTAGCTTGCATTTGCCCCGTTCGCATTATTGGCATAACGCAGATTCCCAAAGGTGTGTAAGAGTGTTCCATCCTTATAAACGGTCACAATCTCACCGTTGAAGATGGCTCGAATATGGTATTCGACGTTCAGTGTAATGGTGGTTGAAATAGAGCCGATGTTTCCATAGCCGTCCACATCACCCAGGATTTGATCTCCCAAATTGAGGGTAACTCTTGAAGCATAGCTTGTAGAATCCGCTCCACTCCACGCCGCTAATAGAGCGGCATAATAAGAGCCGCCTTCCACCCCGCTTACGATCGTAATATCGGCATCGAAGACGATGAGACCTGTTGGTAGTTTGGTATTGTATTTTGCCCGATATTCGCTTGAACCAGCGTTGGTTTGTTTGATGTAGCCACCAGCGGAACCCCACGTCCCGCTGACTTGGGTCCAGTTTGCAAATGATGAGCCGTTCTCATCCACAAGCAAAGTCCAGGGCGAACCACCGGGCAAGGCATCCACATAAGTCTTGACAGCTTTCTGCGTGGCGATCTTGGAATCGCTGTTCGCCGCAAGCGTGCCATCAGTGTCAAGATAGCTGGCTGGGATCTTTGCAACGAGCGCCGATTGCAAATCGGTTTGATCTGCCAATGTGCCAGCAATGTCACCCCACGAGCCGCCTCCACCGATTTGATTCCATGTGGGGGGATCATAGTCGATCAAAGTCCAATAACTCCAATCATCCAATTGGAGTGCGATCTTCGTAACTTCACTTTCCACAAAACCCGTTGCCGCTTCACGTGCCGTGGCATCGGCATATTCAAAAGCATGCGGAACGTGGATGCGTGCCCCGTCGAAATCTCGGTGTCTCATATCATTACTCCAGTCATTTAAGTGATCTCCACCAATGCATCTTCGGTCACAATAAATCCGTCGTCATCCGTCACAAAAGAGATTTCGGAATATCCACGTGCAATCGGTGTGATGGTCAGATCCTCCGCACCGGTTGCGATCTGGTCAATGTCGAATGTGAACAGATCGCCTTTGACGAAATCAACTACATCCGGTTCGGCGCTTTCGATGGGCACGGTGTCTGTATTTCCAAAGGTGGGGCGGTTGCCCGAAGTCGTAAAGATGGTTGTCCCATTTTTGTTGACATCGACGATCGTGGAGGATGCTGAACCATTGTTCTTGCAATAGATCAGGATGCTGTTCATCACACCATCTTCTTGCGCAACCCACGCACCCCCAACTCCGGTGGCGACTGCCAATGCACCCTCGATGTTGATCGTGGGCGTTGCCATAGGTTTATCGGGCACATCGGTGTCATAAACCAAAGCCTGATACACAAAAGAGACCGATGATTCAATGTCTGCCATCAACTGCGCCAGCGTGCGATTCGTCCAGGCTCCCGCTTTGCGTTGGATGATGTCATCATCAGCTGGTGACAATGCAGCGATCGCAGTCAGATCAGGATCAAGCGGCTGGAAATCCCCCGGATTTGTTTCCAACGGCATCGGCACCAGGATATGCTGATCCAGCAGCTCGGTCATGCTCTCGAATAAAAGGACCGTCGCAATGCGATATTGCCCCGCCTCCGGCACAGGGATATCCCCAGCGGTCGCCAGTTCAGCCGCCTCGAAGGCCGTTCCCTCATGGACCGTCAACACGCCATCGTTATCGCTCTCGATGTTGACATACACCGCCCCGATCGCTGGCACATACGCAGAGAGATCAACTTCCTGATTTGCGATGAGAGCATAACCGGTTCCCACAAATGGCACCCCCCCATAGACCCTCACCAAAAAATTCGTGGCATCCGAAACTCGCACCGTCAAATACAGGATTTGTTTCCGGTTCAGGTTCAGCCGATCAGGTCCCTCTTCTTCATGCTGCTCGTGATGATATGGGACATTGGCGCCACCTGCCGGGATCGGGAACGCTTCCCTCGTCCCCTTCACCTGCCACAGCCCCGGACGCTCCACCCGCCTCCCCACATCCACCTGCAAAAGCGGAGTGTTTGGAGCGACGGAATTATGCACCCTCAGCGTCTGACCGTTCAACACATTGCGGACGTAGATCTCGCCCGGTACCTCCGTGAGCACCGTGCCATCTGCTTTACCGATCACAGCTGGGAAAACATCCAGCCACCCCGTCTGCGGCTTGGAAACTTTCTTCAACGCCTGGCGAAATAATGTCTTGGTGCTCATTGTTCCAACACCTTGATCACATCCAGCTTGAAGAGCGGATTCAGTGTAGGCAGGTTGCCTTGTTTGTTGATGATGGTGTTGCCAAAATCTTCAGAGTAATAACAATACGATGACCCAAATACCCAGCGTGATGTGGTTCCCGCACCGCCCGCATAATCCAGACACCACTGCACTAACACCGGCAGCGGACTCACATCCGTCCACGTATACCCGCCATCGCTTGATTTTTTCGGATCACCTGGCACGCCCATCATATAATTCCCGGATGGATCGGTTGCGAATTGATTCTCGTTATTATTTCCCACCGCCGAACCGGTGACGTAAACGACATTATCAATATCATCCAGGTTGTCAGGCGAGAGGGCAATGTCGTTGTCGTGCTGGAAAATATATAACCTGCCGCTCGTGTAAAGCCGGACGTGGTTTTCCATCTCCTTGAAGATCGGGAAGTCATCATTGGATAACATCGCCGTGCAGCCTGGGTTAACTTTGACATAATGAAACGTGGATGAATTCTTTCCGCCCGTGATGAGCCACGAACCTAGACCATACGAAATGCTGTGCGGGGTTGCGTGACCGGCGAAGTTCACGCCGTTATAAGCGAACGTCGCACCGAAGCCATGATACACACGCACGTTCGAAGACGACTCTTTGTGTAGGATATAAACAACTTCTTCAGATACCAGCTTGTTGCAGCCGAAGCCACCCAATCTGCCTTGACTTGGACCCACTGTGGTCAACTGCGCATCGATGCTATCCTGATCTTCGATGATGACAAACGTCCCGCCCACATAGGGCGCACGTGCCAGGAAATAATCATGCGCATCGCCGTAGCCCATGATCCTGCCCACATAGATCGCCCCATTTGGGCATTTCACAACGTGATTGATCGAGCGATATTGTTCCTGCGTCAACCCGGCATTGACCGTCCGCCACGTGGGTGAGGCGTGGTTGTAGTCGCTTGAATACACCATGCCCACCCCATTATTTCCAAGCGTACCCACATCATGTGCCAGCACCTTTGGCGGACCCGAGACCGTACCCTCTCCGGGCAGACCTGGTAACAGGATCGGCAGATCAGGCAGATCGGGCAGGTCTGGAATCGGCGGGATCTCCATATCGATCTCATCCACATCCGGCACATCCCCATTCGTATTGAGTTGCTCGAACGTCTCCGCTTCGAAATTGATTTCAGGATGAAAATAACCTGCATCTGCATCATAATAAAATGCGACCCGCCGTGGAATCAACTGACCATCGAAAGCCACATCCCGTGGCGTATCCTCTGCGGACACCATGAAACTGCAATACTGCCGTGGAAAAGGATCGATCATGCGATTATTCATCGCAAACACCACCGGTACATCTGGGAATTGATTTATGCGCCACCCCAACGCCAGCCCTGCCATTTGATTCGCCTGGCTCTGTGAAGCGCACAGAAACCGATCCAGCATCTCAGGCTCACCATGCCGCAACGGCACATGCCCCGGTGACAAACTATAACGAGTCACCGATGCTGCACCCGAATTAACTTCCTCCGCATTCAGCGAGATCAACGAACAATCGTTCACGATCACCCGTTGAAAATCAATTGCCTCCTGCCAGTCATCGGGAGTGAGATCCATCACCACGGGGAAATCCCGATCCACTTCCGGCACCATCTGCGGATCGATCTCCACGAACAAACGTCCGAAGCGGTCCACACCCGGCGCCGCAAAAATTTTGCTGAAAGCGATATCAGCCAGTTGGCCCCAGATCTTTGAAGCGATGGTCTTGCAATCCACCGCATAACGTGTGTCATTGGTGGGATAAAAATCCATCGTCTCGATGGCCGTCGAATGCCAGTACAAAATATGCCACAACGCCCGGTCAACCGTCAGCGCAGGCATGCCCTCCCAATCGGTCGCCGCCCCCACAAACGACAATGACACCGGGAACGCCTTGACCTGGTTCAGCCAATGATGTAGACCCTGCACCGTAAAATGGACCTGCCCCGTCTCCCGATCCCAGCGCAGGGACTCGCCCACGATGCGCCCCACGCACACGATATTTTCACGGTTCTCAATCGGACCGATGGACTGCTTCTCGTTTCCATACCAATCCTCAGCGAAGAGCACCACCAGCGCCCGATCATGGATCTCGCTCAGCGATGCCTCCGCCTCCATCGTCATATCGAACATCCACCCCCCCGTATCGTGATCCCCGATGCACTGCGAAAGCTGGAAAACAGTTGCGGGCATATTCTCATCCCGGTCATAGACAAATACATGCCGCACGCCCGTGGTGGTCTTCCCATTCGCCGCAGTCACCGTGCAATAGACCGAGTAACAGCCTGGCGTGTCATACGTGATCGTAGGTGTCGCAGTCGCCATCCCGCTCGAAGCGGACGAACCCGGCGCCTCCCACGCATGACTCGATATCGTCGAACCGATCACCCACGAATCTTCACTTGAAAATTCAACATCCACTTCCGCAGAATCAAGCCACGCCACCGCATGCGGACCCATCACCGGCACCGGGTTGAACGCCGAATGCTGATCGCTATACCCCACATCCACGTTCATCGATAAAACTTCACTCGCAATCGTCGCATGTTTTGCCCACAGATCGAAATCATCCACGATGGTGAGATAACAATTATCCGCCCATACGATTGCACTCGTCAGTCCTACGTAAAACGTCCCAGCGATCGGTGCCTTGCGGATCACACACATCCCCAGGTCATACGCTCCCGCTGATGTCCCCACATACAAAGTCATCCCCGCCTTCACATTCCCCAACGTCCCGCTTCCCCCATCGAACGTGATCTGATAAACCCGATCATTCGACGAAGGGACCCCATTCAACAAAGCCGTATAGATCGTATTCGGCTTGAAGATCGCCAAATACAACTTCGTATACTGCGTGTCAGAACGCAACAAAGCCAGCTCAGGCGCAGTGATCTCACGAGCCATAAATAACCTCTGGTGGTCGAGTAGGCTGTGTACTCACAGCCGTATCGAGACCATTCATCATTCTGCATTCATCATTCATCATTCTGCATTCACCATTTATCACGACCCCTCCGGGATCAAAACCAAATGCCGAAAAATAATTTGATAATTCCGCTTCACCCCATACCAGCGATCTTCCGTATCCGTCCACAACATCGTCGCTGAAAAAAGAGCATACGTGTCATCGTTCATCTTCGTTCTGATAAATACCTCTGCTGAAGCATCCGGGCAAAACTCCTTGAGCTGGTCCCGTTGCTCCACTTCCAATAAAGCAAACGTCCATGTCGCCATCGGGAACCCCACGCCCCTCTTCCCACCATTCCCCAAATTGACCGTGCGAGCGTATGGAAAATATTCGCTCTTGGGCGTCTCCAAAGGCGTGGTCAACTCCTCGATATTCGTCATTGCCTCTTCAGTCAAACCGATCTCAAAATCATCCATTGAGCGCTCCAATCATCGTACTCATCAACGCCTCATTGTTCTCAGCGATCATCCCTCGCACCTGCGTCGTCGTCAGCCCGCTTGCAAAATTCTGAATGATCGTCTGTTGCGTGGACGTGTTCATATTCGTGATCGGTCTCGCCAATGAGCGTGCCATATCCTCCGGTGAAACCTTCTGCAACCCCAATTGAAAGCCCTGTGCCGTGAAGATCCCCAACTTCATCGCCTCCCTCGATGGAGATGAGATCCCCAACGACCTCTTGATCTGCGCCAATAACGAATCAGCGATCCGCTTTGCGATCAACAACAGATTTGGCAACCCCAACAACATTCCATTCGCCAAACCCAGTAAAATAAATCTTCCCACCTGCCCCCAGTTCACATTCGTGAACGCCGTCGAAATATAATTGCGCACCTGCGTCAACGCAGTGCGGATCCAGTTTACAAAATTTTGAAAGTTCTGCGCAAACGCCGTGAAATTGAAAATCCTGGCTAGATTCTCCCTGAAGTTTTTGAACAGGTCATTGATAATAGCCATCCCTTCTTCCGTATCCCCCCGCCAGAATGCCATGAATGCCTCCCAAACTCTCTTGATCACTTTGATGGCATTGTTGAACACATCCCGCATTCCGAAAATATTATATTTCCACATCAAATACAAAATGCCCACGGCAACTGCAATCGCCGCAAGGATCAACAGAACCGGAGCCAAAGCAGTCAGCAACGCCCCGACTGCCGGGAGCAACGTGCCAGTGATCACCGTGCCGATTCCAGCAAGGGAAATGCCCAGCCCAGAGAGCGTGCCAGCAAATCCTGCAATCGTGGAGATGAAAGATATCAACGAACCCAACACCATCAACACGGGACCCATTACTGCCAGCAACGCCAAGAATCCCAAAATCACCTTCTGCTGGAAAGGGCTCATGTTGTTGAATGCTTCGAGCATTCGGTTCAACGTCTTGACCACCGCCAGCGCTATTGGTAATAAATTCTTACCAAGGATTGCCAGAGCATCTTTCCACTGCGCATTCATAATTCGTGAGGAATTTGCCAGCCCATCCGCTGTGCGTGCGAAGTCGCCCTGCGCATTTGCGGATTGTTCCAGAATCAGTGCATATCGTGCCTGCAATAAGGCCGACTGTGAAACTTCACCGTTCGCATCTGCCAGCCCCATCTCCATTGCCTTGGCTTTTGTGGCATTCATCGTGAGATTGATCCCCAAAGTTCTCAGCGGTTCCACCTCACCCACCAAACCCGAACGCAATTTCTCTAGCACGATGCCTGGATCGAGATTATTGAACGAAGCCAGGTCAGCCGCTAGTTTCACCAGACCCTGCGACATATCTGCCGCTGGACCCTTTCCCAGTCCCATCGAAGTGAACAGATTCCCAAATGTGCCCGCTGCTTCGAGTGCCTGTTGTTGACTCATGCCGAATGCCGTGGCTGCATCCTTGCCCCATTGCAACATGCTCTCGGACATATCCCCAAAAACAACCTTGACTTTATTGCGTGTCTCTTCCAGGTCGCTCGCCGCTTTGATGGATGCGGCCCCCAGCGCCGCCAGAGGCAATGTCAATCCTACCGTCATCAGTTGACCCGCTCGCTTCATCCCCGCTCCCACTTGCTCCCCTAAACCGGCAAGCGTCATCATACCGGCCTTGCTCTGCTTCACGCCATTGAGCAAACCCTTTACATCGAGATCAACTTTTCCGTATGCGCTGCCTAATTGAATCGCCATTTACCAGGTTCCATCTTTCTTGATCTTGACCTTCTTCTTCGCTCTGCCTTTTGCGCTCTGGTATCGTTTACCGCTCGCAGCGCCGAAGCCATCAAACATATCCTTGCCCTTGCTCAAATTATTCTCGATGCGTCTGCCTGTCGATAGGCAGGCTTCATCCAGGCTCCACTGCCCGATCTCCGTTTCCAGAGTGAACAGTGCGCTTGGCCTTAGCCCGTATCCGGTCGCCAGATTGTAGAGCCTCCACAGGTTCAGCTTCTCCTTCACGAAAGGATTTGAGTTGCTCCACCTCCCGGTTCGCCCAGTTGAAGATCGCCATCTTATCGTCGCTCGAAAGTTCATCGATGCCCAAATGGTCATCGTCACCTACATCGGCAATCGGTGGCTCCACAACGCACAACCTTGTCAGCACATCCAGCATGATTTTGAACTCTGGTCCGCCCTTTGAAACCATCTTGAGATCGATATTACCCTTACCTTGACTGGCAGCTTCTTGAGAAATATCCAGCAAACTATCGGGCAATTTTCCGGTCAGCATGAGATCGGTCATCGTCACATCTTTCACGAAGACCACCGTCCCGCTGGGCAGGGGCAGTTCCTTGATCTGGTTCGCACGGAATTGCGCCAGCGTTTCACGTCTCGCCGCCTGCGCTTGTTTCAGTCTATTCAATTGTTCGCTCATAATTTTCCAATCCCCCCTCCCCTTTAGGGGAGGGGCCGGGGGTGAGGTGCTAACAGCTAACCGCTAAGAGCCTACGAGAATCTCTTCAGCAGTCTCATTCGAAACCACTTCAAAAGCCGAGCCATCGACCTTGATGCCACGGAACTCCATCTCAGAGGTCAGGAACTCGCCATACTTGAACGAACCCTTCAAGCCGGTGGTCAACTTGACTTTCTTGAGCCAGATATGGACATCATCGCCTTCATCACCAAGCGACCTGCCGAAGACCTGAAAGTATGGATAGCGATCTGAATCGGCATTGAACGTCCCCACCTGGTTGGGTGTGTCACCGGTTGCCTCAAAGCTATGCCCGGTCATGACGGCATAGGCTTCCAGCGAGATGCCGCCCTTCTCGATCTTGCCCTTGATGCCCACGGGGATCGTGGCAATTGCCGAGATCTGGTCATCGCCGGTGCTATCGCCCGTGACAACCTCCTCCTCGAATTCCAGCGTCCGTGCCGATGGCAAAGCCGCCTGCGTGAGACCATCCCGGCTCACGACGATGATTTCGTTCAAACCAAAAGTATTCGGATCATTAGGTGCAGTCATTGTTATCTCCTTATTTATCGGTTGCGGATCGCATTCCAAACTTGTGACTCCAGTGCGCAATCCAAAGCCTGGTCACGTTGTTGATTGATCTCACTGCCATATTCAATATTCCATACTCGCTCTCCTATCTGTTGATCGTTCAAAATGTCGAAGACCAATTCCTTCGCAGGGCCGGTCACGTCATAACCCTGTCGTTGATAAAAATAGATTCGGAACGGTGTCCGCACACTCCTCGCATGTGGACCCGTCTTCGTCTCCACACCCAGCTTGATCAACGCACACGGCTTGATCTCACCGTTCGCATCGAACGCCGTTGCCGTATTCTGCTTGCTGACCTCCTCCACCTCGTTGAATATCCCCCCAGTCAGAAGCGTCATCAACGCATCGTCATCCTCCAAAGCCGCCTTGATTTCATCTGATAATGACATTTGACCTTAGACCTTCAACTTGTCTGAAAACAACCACACCGCCAAATTAATCGCATTCGGCAAAATGGATTGAGCTAATGGCTGATCGCTAACCGCTGAAAGCTGCTCTGCGTAATCATCCATCTCAGCCCACGGCTTGCTCCCGTTCAACCAGCCTTTCAACCCAGCTGTGAACTCCTTCTCACTCATCAAAACCGCCGTCTTATAACACAGGCAATTCGGATGCAATGGCAGCTCCACCGTCCCCACCGCATACACCCCTTCCCCTTTTTCCCCGCCCCACACGGTCTCATCACAGATATCAGTACCTGCATGTGCCGCACTCAAGTGGATTTGTTCCTTCTCCACCCACGGCTGGGACGCCAGCACCCGATCAGTCGCCAGCGCATACGCCTTCTGGATCTCTGTCCGTGCCAGGCGCAAAGCGTTGTATGAAACGCCGCTTCCGTCGCACGCATCACCACGCAATAAACCAGTCGTATCCCCTGAAGCGAGTTCGCTCTTCGTCCGCCCATACAACCGTGTCGAAGTCCATCGTGGACAATCCGCATTCGCACCCAGAAATTGCTCCAACCGCTGGGCAATATTCCACGCCGAATCACCGCTCGAGATCCCGTTCAACAAAATCGCATTGATCCCATCCTGCGCCTCCCTATCGATCTGCCACACCCGTGCCGAAAGGTTCAACGAATCACCATACAACCACTCCGAAGCCGCATTCAACAAAACCGACAGTTGGGGAGAAAAAACACCATCTTCAACCGCCTCTTCCACTTTCCACTTTCCACTTTCCACGTTTTTCTCTTCAACCTTCAAACCTTCCAACTTTCCAACCTGCTCAACGATTAACCTCTCATGCGCCACCGCCATCACCCCAAACGGAATCGACGCCGCCTCCACTCGTGCCTGCTCAAATTCCTTGCGCCACCCCTCGAACATCTTCCCCCACATCTTCAACAGCGATCGCTGCACCTCCAACCCCGCCGAACCATCAAGCACCTGATCCTTTCCACCCTTCTTTAGAATCAGTGCCTGCGCCTTATCCCGAAACTCCAAAAACAACTCATGCGTCCGCCCCGTGAAAAACACATGCAGTCTAACGACCGCCTTGAACGAAGCCTGATACATCCGCCCCAACGGAATAGAATCCAACTTCTGAATCAACTTCTCAGATTTGGTCGCTTCATCCAACTCAATTGCTTCGAACAACACGCCCATCAAATTCTCCAATTCTCTAATCTCTACTCTCTAGTCTCTTCTCTCTAAATGCTAATTCCCTGCAACGACTTCGCAAACTGCTCCGCACTGAACCCATCCGAATTCAAAATATCTACATCCACATCCCGCAGGAAACCCGCCATCAACAACTGGATGATCTCATCCTTCACACCCAGCACCTTCAAGCGTGACCCCGCATCCGCCAGGGCTCGCAGATCTGCCGGCGTGATACTCTTCGCCTTGCGCCAGATAATTTTGTAATCCACACTCGCCGGTAGGATGCCCTGCAACAACCATTGCCGTTCCAATAACGGCTGGATAATTTCAACTGTCGTCCATTCCCGTCCTTGATTCAATATCTCCTCATACTGGTCTTTCTTCTCCCCCAAAATATCCCGATTCAAATTGCCGCCATAAGCGATCAACTCCATCGGCACATCGCTCGCCGTGAACATCGTCGCAATGTTGTGCTCCACATCCCCGATCTTGTCGATGTTCCCATCCCCTTCATGGACCGTCAGTGACGACGGCTTATTCGAAAAGAAATCAATGACCGCCGCCAGCTTCCCCAGGGTTGCCTTATTATTTTCCTTGTACGCTTCCACATCGGATGCCGAGCCCTCGATCACATGCTGACGTAACTGTGCCCCGCCGATCTTGCGCCGCACTGCCACATTCAACTCGCCATCCTCCACATATTTGAAATGCTTGCGGGCGCTCTTCATCATCGGGCGTCCATAACGTTGCTCCTCATCATGGTTCCACCTGGCATGGATCATTTGCCAGGTCGCAAACCAGAGTGCATCCTTCGGCGGTTCCGTCTCCATGTACATTTCGCTCCCCATCCAGAACGCCCGCTCCGGGTTATCGAACTCATCCGCTGAATTGGAATTCCGGTGCATCTGCAAAGTAGGCTTGCGTGTGACTTTCGAGATCTCCATCGCTTCATTGACTGACACCTCCAAAAACGAATCGCCATCCCGCATCGACAATCTCAGCCAATCCTCCAACCGCTGGTTCATATTCAAACGCTTTTGCAGATCGCCCGCCACGGTCTTTGCCGCCTCATCCTCCGTCTTGATGATGAAACCATTCCGCAACAGGTCCCGTGCATAATCCCGGTGCATCTTCTCCACCCGTGGATCAGCGTCATACATATTCCTGCAATCCTTGATGACACTGCTCCGGTTCCTCTCCACCTGGAACTTGCTCGCCACCGATTCCGGTATCACCGGCGCTGGAGCATTCCCCTCCCCAAATTGCGCTCTCCCATTTGGGGAGGGGCTAGGGGTGGGGCCTGGGCTAAAAAACGCAGAAATTCGTTGACGTAATGTTGGCATGACTTTTCCTATATCGCTCTTCGCTTTTGCTGATAGCTGACTGCTGAAAGCTGACAGCTATCCTTGAAACACTTCCTTCACCATTCGTTCCAACTTCGGCAAATTACCTTCCAGCGTGCTCATAATGATTGCGTACCTGCCACCGTTCGATAATTCCAAAAACTTTCCATAAAAAACCGTGTGCGCCAAAGTGATGATCAACGTATCCTTATCGCCGCTCTCCACAGCCACATCGCTCATCTCTGCCTTCGCTTCCGGTGTCACCTCACCCGTGATCGGAGTCAACCCGAAACCATCCACCGCAAAAAACAGACCACCCCGGGCATTGCTGGTCCGGTCTTCCCAAACCGCATTCTCCCGGGCCTCATCCTGCACCGACTGCCCCCAATAATTCGCCACTGCCTGCAAAGCGACCATGACCTTCTCACCATAGTCGTCCAGACCCTTTGCAATCACCTCCGGCGAAATAACCCATTGAAATCCAGTGTTCACCACGTCACCCCGAACATCCAGCACAACTTTTTCACATTACACATCCACCACCGCATAAAATACAGTGACTTGCATTGTGTTTGCAACATTACCGTCTGTAAAATTAACCCCCGACTGACCGACAAGCACATAACCTTCATTTTCAGCCGTACCCCCCTGATTCAAAAACACACCATCAAAGTCACCAGAACCAGCAAACACATAATGAAACGCCCAAACGCTCGACTCCAATCCTCCAGACAGCATAGGTGCTAACTCGAAATAATTACTTACATCTACTTCATTGTTATCTGTCTGTATGCTGATATATGGCTCCTCTGAAATTGTATATGCGCCCGCAGTGGCGTTTGCCCGAATCATCGCACCAAAAAAAGCAAGTTGCTTTCCCACCCCTGGAGTTGGTACAAGTTCAACCGGCGTTGTGGGTAACGCTTTAATTTGGGCACTCATATAGTTGACACCACTAAACGCCGTTTTTTTATAGCCTTGCGTGCCTTCTTCTTTTTGGTGTTCGGCTTAGGAACACTAACAATGACTTTCACCATATCTCGAAATTTTTCAAATTCTGATTTCTGTTTCATGGCAATACTCCATAAGCAGGATGACGGCGGTCGCAATATTCACAACCTAAATCTGACCAGTCGTAAATATCCTTCCCGCAATGAGAACAATACTCGCCCCCATCGTCGTAATAATCGCCCATGCTTGCGGCAACCGCCGATTCTCCCTCTCGGTCGCAAGCATCACAATAATACGGTTCGGATAATTCTTCGCCGCCGTAAATCTCAGCGGGTACGGCTATTTGTTCACCGCAACCAGAACATTTTATATAGGTTTCGTTCATTTTTCATCTCCATTGTCAATCATTCTGTTTTCAACCGTCCCATATTTCCAAGCATCAAACAACTTTCCCAAACAGACATCGCAATTAACATCATATTTGAATTCCGCTGTCGTATCTCCATCTTTGAAATTATGGCAATTGGTAATCCAGTGTTTTTTTGTTTTTATATCTTTGATTTGCCAGCGACCATTAGCCCAAAACACAGGCATTATCTCTGCTTGATGTCCTCTTGTAGTCAAATTCCTTTTGACAATTTCAGCAGTATCGCCAATGGTTTGAGTAGAGTCATACGCCATAACTATTGTGCTGTTGAATTCCGGTTCGCGACCCGCAAAGCGCTTCTTTCCATTGGAGTCTATATAAGACGACCTTTTCCAACCAGCAAAAAAACCTTTTTCTGTCCTTATACAAAAGTATTCTTTTATCATCTAAACCGCCTTTCCCCAAAGCTTCAACTGCTTGAATGTTTCATTGTTGGTGAGTTGATCGAATGTAATTCTCTTTCCAGTAACCATGTTGACAACCAGCGCAAAACGGACGGCATCGGTAGTTTTTCGGTTATTGAATCTAAATGTTTGCTCATCCAAATATCTGAAAAGATGCTCACTGTCGCAATTGGTGTATGTGCCACGCAAAGCACGTTTGAACAAGCTCCAGAAGTTCTCTATGCCGTTCGTGTGGACATTGCCCCGCACGTATTCGGTAGCATGGTCAATCGTTTCATGAATGTATTCAGCGGTCAAACCATCGTAGGATTTGAAAGCATCGGTATAGAGATTCGCGCCCTGTTCAACGTTATCACGGATGAGATTATGCAAAATTTTCTTCTTGGCTTTCTTTACAACTTTGGTTCGGACTTGCCCGTTTCGTTCAAGCAAACCGACAACGATAGCCTTACCCACAGACCCGCGTCCTTGTTGTTCTCGTTCGTCTCTCTTGCCTTTGTGCATGTTGGCAACCTTGCCGCCTACATAAGTTTCGTCAACTTCCACATGTCCAGAGAGTTTATCGAAAGAGCCGTTTTGCATGGCGAGTCTAATTCTGTGCAACATAAACCATGCGGATTTTTGGGTGATACCCAAAGCGCGATGCAACTCATAAGAACTGATTCCATTCTTGGCATTGGCAATCATCCAAATAGCGCAAAGCCATTTATCCAAACCAATAGGGGAGTCCTCGAAGATAGTTCCAACCTTAACCGTGAAATCCTTTTTGCAGGATTTACAACGCCAGATTTTACGGGCAGTCAAATAATAGTTTTCTTTGCTCTCGCAGTGGGGGCACGTAACCCCATCAGACCAACGCAAAGCCGCAATGAAATCAATGCAGTTTTGAATTTCAGAGAAATATATGATTGCTTCTTGGAGGGTCTTAGGTTGTTTGTTCATGCCTCCACCAATCTGTAAGTATCCACTCCGAGTAATTGACTCACAGCCTGCGCGACCATCGGGGAAGGCTGATTGCCTTGCAGTTGTGCGACCTTTGGTGTTCCCCAAGCCAAGTCAAAATCAACGAGTTCAAAATAGCCGAGAGTCCAACGACGTTGATTGACATACAACCGCGAACCATTCCACAATTTGAAGCGGACGGTTTCGCCGTCAATCTTGATGCTCTTGCCGTCAAGCTGAGTCATTTCAGCGGGTAGAAGCGTGACGGACGAAAATTCATTACCGCCAGCGGCTCGGTCAATCTTGCAAGTGAGTTGAAGTTGATTTGTCATTGTGTGTCCTTTTCTATGCCCTGATTCTAGCATGGAAGTCTTGTGGTGTCAAGTATATTAGTGCCTTAATTTGTGCATCTGTTAGCCTTACTGTGATTGATAGCATCTCATCCTCCGGTTCTGTATATCCTGTGTTGCCCACGTTCAAAGTGCTCAACTTCAGGTTCACACCTATATTCATCGCTAATAAACTCCCACGATATCCGTCGCATCTGTGCCGGTTTCATAAACCCGCTTCACCCGCAACGGATGGATCACACCCGCCGCCAGATCCTTGAACGTGACAATATCACCGCTGTAAAATTCTACCTTCACATCGCCAGCCACACCCACATAAATTCCACGTGTGACCCGCACCAGTTCATTCGTGTCATGCGGAGTGATCGCAAATCCACTGCTTGCTGGTGACATCCCTCGAAAACTTGAACCACGAACAGTATCTGTAGCCGCCATAATATTCTCCTTAGTTCCCCTCTCCATTTGTACTCAAATGGGGAGGGGTTAGGGGTGGGGTCATTCCTCCACCACGCCCTCAGCGATCGTCGCTGCCAGGCGATTAATTTGCACAAACACAACCTTGATCAAATGACCGTCATACGTCAACCGGTCATCCGGCTGAATGTTCATATCCGGTTCACCCAAAATGAACACAGCCTGGTTCGCCGCACGAGCCGCATCGGACTGCAACCTGAAGCCACGTGCCCCCGCATACTCGATCCGCATACTCTGAGCGGACAAAGTCGTATCGCCTCTCCGAATCGCCAGCGCAACTTCATTCCGTGCCCGTATCTTCCTCATCCGATTCTGATAAAACGTTGTGTTCATTTCTCTCTGTATACTCCGGTGGTCGAGTAGCTGATGTACTCATCAGCGTATCGAGACCACGCTAACCGCTAACCGCTGAAAGCTAACAGCTAAAAGCTCCCATACGTCCCGTTATAAACTTTGCATGCCGCTTCATAATCGCTCTGCAACGCATACGCAGTTTTACGGGATGCTTCACTCGTGCCACCCAGATCTTCGCTCACAGCACCGAAGCTGTATTTGATCGCCGTGCCCGATTGTGCATTCGCAACTTTATTCAAAGCGATCTCCTGTGCCTTCAACAAAACGATTCGGGCTTCCCGTTCGCTCATGGTCTCATATTCATCGTTATCGTATTCATCATCGGCTGGCGTCAATATCCACGCCGCCTTATAGCTGAAGCATCTTGTCATCGTATAGCGTGGCACCGGGAAAAACGTGATCTGCCCATTGCGGATCGTATGCTTCTCCGTCCAGCTTGCGCTCAAGGGGATCAATCCCTCCGCAGAGTGCATCACGCCCTCGCCTGCAAAACTCTCCAGCTTGATCAACTTCAAAAAGTCAGCGGGCAGGTCATAAGTCGCAGTGCCAGAAACGACGTTCAACGTCCCGATCTGCGTCAGCCCACAGCGCTCCGAAAAATCCAGCACCGCCTCCTTGACCGCATTCTCATATTGCAGATCAGAAGGCACCCCCCCCTCTGCCTGGACATCTTCTGTCAGACTCGCAACCATTTCCGAAAGTAATTTGCTCATACCATTTCTCTCTCCCCTCTCCATTTGTACTCAAATGGGGAGGGGCCGGGGGTGGGGTTCACATCTCGCTCATCTGCGCTTCTGCCATCGGGAGCCGCTCCAACACTGCCACCATCTCAACGCTATGATCGAACTTCCATCCCGGCTGAACTTTCAAGAAATCCTCCACCGCCTGGTGGATCGTCTTCCAGAACGGATTGTCCCAATCGTGCAAAGCGATCCGTTTGGCGTGCGGACCGAACTTGTCCAGATCTGACCTGACAAATTCATACGAATGTCCGCCGTCGATCCACAACAGATCGATCGGTCGCTCCCACGTCTTGCCGATCATACGGCTGTCACCGGTGATTACTTCCACATTCGTCACGCCCACACGCTCGACATTCTTCAGCAATGTCTCTGCGCTGGCGCCCTTGTGATACGGGTCCCACGAAAATTCATCGATCACAACAATGCGTGCCAGCGGATTGGAAAGTCCCAACACAGCGGTCATGCCGCCATACAACCCTCCGATCTCCACGATCAGACCGCCCTCCTGCACCTCGCTTGCCAGCTTGCACAACTCGCCTCGCTCAGCCGATGAAGTCCACGAAGGCGCCGCCAATTCCGCCTGCGCCAGAATTTGCTCGATATTCATACAATCTCCTTTTGCAATTCCTCTTCCCCCAAATTCACGCTCTCCGCATTTGGAGATTCTCCCCTCTCCAAATGCGTAAGCATTTGGGGAGGGGCCGGGGGTGGGGCCGGGGTCACAAATTGATATTTGATATTCACCAGCTCCCGCATCACCTTGGGTTTGGAATGTTCATAATGATTACCTGCACCCGTGCGCTCTGCCTGCCCGGTCCACACATTGAACGTATCCAGATTCCCGTTCACCAGTGAATCACAGCACAGCATCATGACCTTGACACAACCCATCTGCTTTGCAGTGGCGATCCCCATCCGCACTGCCATCGTTTGCAAATAAGGGAACTTCAGATCTCGCAACATCTGGATCGCCACTCTCGGCGCATAATCCGGCAGGCAGTCCCTTGAGTAACCGATTGCCTCTTGCACCATCAACGTTGCCCGCTGCGGTCGGATCATCCAATCATGCCCGTCTCGTTGTTCACAGCTCTCATGCGGACCCCAGATCCCGCAGCCATCCTTCTGCAACGAATAGATCATGTTCGACAGTCCCAACGCCTCCACCATGACGATAGCCTGATTCAAAGCGATCACTGGACCTGCCCCGAAATGCTCAGCCCGCAAAAACGCCAAACTCGGACCCTTCCCCACGATCCAGGCCGTCTGACCTCGGTGCCTGCCGATCAACTCCTTGAACTTCATGCCATCACCTCCACTGACCTGGTGGCCTCTTCCCCTAAATTCGTGCTCTCCGAATTTGGGGGAATGCGGCGAAGCCGAAGGGGGTCACCTGACACCTGAAACCCGACACTTGAAACCTCCCCCCCATCCATCCTCACCACTCCCCTCCCATAATTATGAAAAATAACAATGCCTTCCTTCCGGTGTGGAAAATTCCACTCCGGTTCCAAAACCTTCACCTTCGCTTCCGGCGTCTTATGGAACGCCCGCATAAATGCCAGTTGTTCATCCCATTGTTGCCAGCGCATCCACTCGTCATGCCAGCGTCTCATCGCCGCTTCCACCGCCGCACATTTGCGGAAGAACAACACACCCGAATTCAAAAAGAAAACACTTTCGCCCGCCTGCAATTCATCCACGGTTGCATCCCGTTCCTTCAGGTTGATCTCCCAGCCCGCCAGCTTTTTGTTATAGAGCTGCTTCAACGTCAGGTCCTCACGTGCGATTGCCACATCATAATCGCTCAGCGCCTCAAACCCCGGCAGGATATCCTCCATGAACTCCGTATCCGCATCGATGTACAACGTCCGCTCGAACGGCGTCAGCCCATACAAAAATGGCTTGATGCGACCCGCCCGAAACTGGAAGTTGTGTTTCTGTGAAGCATCGAACGGACTTTCACCCGTCCATTCAATGAACTGCATTCCATCCACTGGTGTCGAACCCACCACGCACGCCGGGATCTGCACCCCGACCCGCCTAAGCGATTTATGACTCGCCCTCACTGCCCGGGCAGCCTTCTCTCCAAAAGCCATATACAGGATTCCAATCGATTCCCCATCCACCTCCATCACGGATTTGAGATCACTGCGCACCTTCACAAAGCCGGTAATTGCTTCAGCCATCCGATCAGCCGAATCGCACACCTCGACCGGTTTCCCCGGCCAATGCTTGTTCACCCAATTCAGCCGTTCCTCATTCGGGCACAGGAATAAACTCACCCTCTGATGCGCCGCCGCCTTGAACTCATTATCCTGGACATAGATCTGCGGTCGTTTCATTTGGATGCGCACCGCTGTCAACAGGTCCTGATATCCGCATGTCACCATCGGCGCCACGCTCACCGGTGGCTTCACCTGCAAAGGCTGGTTCACCGATCCACGCAAGGGGATCGCATCACGAAGACCCAAACTCTGCGCCTGCTCGGATAACTTCTGCGGCACATAAAAATTACCACGCAAGGCTTCATCCAACGCCAGATACACCGGCGCCAATCGCTCGACGTGTTGTGGTTGCCTTGCCAAAAACTCAACCGGCTCATTCCAAAAATTCATAAGTTCCTTTTCCCCTCCCCCAAATACTCCGAAGGATATTTGGGGGAGGGGAGGGTGGGGGTCGCTCACCGCTGATTGCTAACCGCTAAAAGCTAACTAACTACCTTCCTCAACCGGCACATAAGCGCCCTTCTCATTCACAACCGAGCCTGAGAAGTTGAACTCTTCGGCATAATACTGATCAGCCGCCACCAAACGGGTCGCGTCGCCAGTGGTTGCATAAGTGGGGAACGGTCCCTTGATCGTCATGGGCTGGAACACACGATGCGCCACCAACTCACGATTACCCGCAATGATCAATGAATCAGGGAACTCGGTCGAAGCGAAGATCGGCTTGCCCTTCACCACACCGGCAAAGCCTGCCGAATTCAATAACGCATTCGGGAAACCCGTCCGCATGAAACCTTCCCAATTGCTGAGGCGGTCTGCATTCGTCACGCTCATCAGGTAGAAGGTTGGCTCATAGAATCGGTTTGCCACGATCACATTCGCATTGCCCATCAGCGCCACCAGGTAAGCCAGATCCTCCTGTGTGGCTCCCACGGTCCAGGCATCAGTGCTGTTATTTGCCACTGACATAACTGCGCTGAAAGCCGCATACAACAAACCCTGATCGATCTTGCGGCGTAATTGCTTGATGAGATTGGTCATCGTGCGGCCAACTACATCATAGCCAAGCTGTGACCGGCTGAATACGATCGCCTCACTGCTGATTTGATCAGCCAGTCGGTCAGCCGCCGCTTCGATGGTCTGATAAAGCAGCGAAGTCTTGACACGCTCGATCGGCTGCATTTCGCCATTGCGGACCGCAGAGTAGGAATAATCCACCAGCACATCATTCGAGCCGATGCTGCCTGGGGTCAGGGGTTTGATCCGACCGCCTGCATAATCGATCACAAAATCAGTGCCTTCGACGTAAGTCGTACCAGCCGGGTTGCTGGTCACAACCACAGTTCCCGGGGTGATGCGTCCATGCGCCAGTGCATACCAGCTATTCTCTGCGCCTGCCACTTCAACCTCGTCGGTGATATCCACTGCATAGCCGCTCTCGCCGGTGGTCGCTTCGAAATACAGGCGGGTCGGGGATGTGGCGATCACACCCACATCAAAGATATTCGCCGAAACCAGATCGGGGAAGGCTTCCTCGATGATCGCACGGCTCACACTGTAGGGGATGTTCAGATCCGTGGTCAGCGTCGCCTCTTGCAGCTTCAGGCTCTCAGCCAGCAAATGATGCTGATACATCGCATCAAAACGTTCCAGCAAAGCCTGCGTGAAAACCTGTGCCGGGCTTTCTGCCCGTAGCTCGCTCATGCGTTTGGAACGGTTCTGATTCTTGCGAATGGATTCGGTGATCTCGAACGACGCCTTCGCAAATTCCGGCGTCCCCGTCTCATCCTCCAACACATCCCCGAGTATCTTAACAGTGCGTTTCTTCTCATCGAAGCCCATGCCTTTGAGAATGCCCGCTGAAGCCATCTTGTTATATTGTTTCTTCTGGCTCTCGGCGAACTTCTTCACCGCATCCACCGTGGTGAACTCGGCTTCTCGCATGCTCTCAACGAACATCTCATTGAGTTTCTTCCCGAACGGCAGATCCTTCGTCGCCTCGGTGATCGCCGTCTCGACTTCACCCTTGGCTTGCAGATCATCATATTTCTTTGCCTTATCTGCATTGAGCTTCACCGCTTCCATGATGTTCGCATCCGCATCGATGCCCAGCGTCTTGCGGAGCTGTTCATCGAGCTTCTTCAATTGCTTCTCGTTCAGCGCCTCGAGCTGCGCTTCGGTCACGCCCTTGCCGAACAATTCGGGTTGTTCAGCGAGTAACTTCTTCAGTTGTTCCAACATTTCGTTCATGTCATCCTCCATAGATGATTGATTTTGTGATTCAATAAGTTGAGCGGTATTCTCGAATGACGGTTCCAGCACCAGGTCAAAACCTGTGATATGCAGCTCCGTCACTTCGAAAACTTTATCCTCGCCCTTTCCAATATTTTTGCCTTCACCGTACCCACGCAAACTCACACCGGGCATCACGCCGCTTTCCATCAGGGTCAGGATGTCCTTGCCTTTGCTGGTTTCAACAATGCGACCTGTGATATCGACCTGTGTTCCATCGAACACGACCTCATCCCATTTCGTCACCGTCTCCAGCAAATTCGGACGCCCGCCTTTATCGGACGGATGTTCTGCCTCGCCAAGAATTTGAATCGCACGTCCCTGCCCGGCGCTCTCGTTCAGATGGCTTCGCAACTCCTCCACCGCCGAACGCACCACCTCCGCAGGATATCGGCGTCTGTTGCCATTCACAACATTCGCCGTCATAGCACCCTCGATCTTGATCTTCCGTGGCTTCCCCTCTTCCCTCTCCTCCAGAACCACGGCAGCATTCACACGCTCATCAAACCGTTGCCCCTTCCCCTTCTTCTTTCCACCTTTGTCATCCCCTTGCGGGACTACTTTCTTCCCCTGGCTCTCCGCCACAGCCTGCGCCGTGGTTTGTGGTTGATAAGCTAATTCGACAATCTCCCACGCATCCCGCAGTGCAAATGTATAAGAATCACCCTCTTTCGAGTAAGTGACTTTCCAAAACTCATCGGTTTTGAGCGGGCTTTTATCTCCCCACGCTGAAACGATCACATGATCAGAGAAGACCTCCACGATCCAAAAACTCAGAGCACCTTCTTGATATGGGAATTGCACACGAAATGCCTGATTGATCAAGCTGATCGTATAATCTAATGATCCCTTCACCAGCTCTTCCAACGGTTTCCCTTTTTGAATTTTCTTCATCTTATATACTCCTCGGTGGTCGAGTAGCCGATGTACTCATCGGCATATCGAGACCACTACTACGCAAACCTGTTTTCAAATAATTGCTCCATACCGCTAATCGCTGACCGCTCCCCGCTAAAAGCTAATAGCTCCTCCGCACTCACCACCACCGCCTCGCTCGATGCCGTCCTTCCCTCGCCGCCCGCCTCCTCAGCGATCATTTGCACCCCCCCACTTACAGAATCAACATCATCATCTTCACGTGCGGTAGGACTGAATGACGAAGCCACTCGCAAAAAACCTAGATTCCAAGTGCCACGCACCAAAAACACTTTCCCTGCTTTTGCACGTCCACGCCATGAGCTTGTCCGGTCTTCCTTGCTTCCAACTGGCTTCACTGCGGATATGGCAATTTTCGCCAGCCTCTTATCCTTCAACAAATCCTTGAACACTAAAAGCTGGAACGCCACATCCTCGAAGCCCCAGCGAGTGCCAAGTTCCTCATCCGACAACATCGCAGCCTTTACAAACAATAGGAATTCATCCAGGTTACGTACCTTCAACGGGTTACGGATGAACAACCCGCCCTCATCATCCATCGCCACCGCATAACACGCATTCCAATCACTCGTATTGGTTTTACCCAAAGCGAGATCTGCATAACGGAACCATCTCAAACCTTTTGGCGCCTTCTCCACGATCTTGAAATCATGCTCATCGAAGAAATTTCCCTTCGCCAGCCTCGGTGACTGTTGGAATTGTGCCGAAAATTCAAAATCATCCATGTTCACCGAAAGCCCCTTCAGCATCGCATCCGTGTGCTTGCGCACCCATAACGGCTCACCTGCTGAACGCCCCAATTGATCCCCCCCCATCGGGATAAAAACACCCCGCAATAAATTCTCAACAAAATCTTCCTGGCTCTTCGGATATTGATCCTCCTCGAATGCCAGCGCAGGCATGCACACCACATCCCATTGATCTGCCTCCGGGTCACTCACCATCGCCTTCAACAACTGACCAGCCAGATCTTCCACATCCCAGCGGGTCATGATGACGATGATCGCCCCGTGATCTTCCACACGTGTATAAGCCGTGGACTGGTACCACTCATAAGAATCTTCCCTCAGTGTTTCAGAACTCGCTTCCTTCCTACCCTTGACCGGATCATCGATGATGAACAGATTCGCCCCGAAGCCTGTGATACCGCCGCCCACACCTGCCGCCAGCATCCCGCCATTCCGATCTGCGATCTCCCACGAAGCGGACGCCTTGCTGTCCGGGTCCAACAACACCGGCTCATTCGTCGAAGCCAGCGCACCGAACACCTGAGAATATTCCTCAGATTGGACCAGGTCACGCACCGCCTTCGAATGTTTCGAAGCCAGGTCAGCGTTATACGATGTCAGAATCACACGCAGATCCGGGTTCTTCCCCATCAACCACGCCGGGAACTTGCGTGAAGCAGTTTGGCTCTTCCAATAACGGGGAGGCATGAACACCATCAAGCGGTTGATTCCCTCCTTGCCGCCCGTCAAAATATACTTCGCCACCTCTTCCAGCTTGTGCGCCAATACCTGCACATGCCGTGCCTCCACCGGATGCTTCTTATCCACATGCCCGCAGAACGCCAAAAAATCACGCTCCGCCATCAACCGGCTGCGTAATTCTTCCTTGACCGCAGATCGTTTATCCTTGGTCGCCATCTGCTTCCTCCGCTGGCTGATCGCTAACAGCTAACTGCTGATCGCTGATCTCCTCCTCCAACTCCTTCATAATCTCCAACGCATCGCTCCCCAGCATCTCCAACAACTGCGCCGTGGATAACTTCTTCAGCTGCCCCAACAACTTATGCCCCACCGTTGACCCTGCATCCCCTTCGATCTTCTGCCTCGGCGTATAATCCTTCGTCATCTCGAAGAACAATCTTCGATCAGGGTTCGCCCGATAACTCGGGTCTGAAGCAACCGTCCCCAGCGCATGGAATGCACCCGGCCTGAACTCCAGCATCGCCTCCGCCTGCAACTGCGAGATCATCATATCGATCTCAGGATACTTCTTGCGCCACGTCGCAATTGCCCGATCCGATGTCAATCCCAAAAATTCAACCGCCAATTTATCCTGCGTCTCAGGGTAACGATATTTCTTTGGCATCGTTGCCCACGCAATATAAGCCGCCACTCGTGGCCTGATATTTGCATTCAACAACTGCTGATACACATCCGCCCATGATGGGATCTCGTCACCCACCTCAATGACCTTTTGCTCGATCAACAAATTTCGAAACAACATCTCACGTGCCCGTACATCTGCAACCGAAAGCAAAGTTTTTACATCCGCATCATCAGCTTGATCGATGCCCAATGCAAAATTCTCCAACTCCAGTTGTGTGATCTTTCTTACACTCATTGCAACTCGCTCTTTCTACCTTCCAAAAACTTGATCAACCGCTCCACCTCATCCAACCGTGCCGCTTTCTCTCCCCCCAAATCGTGCTCTTCTATTTGGGGGGATGCCCCCGTACTCGGGGGCAGGGGGGCTGAAGGCTGATCGCTAACCGCTAACCGCTGCACCTCCACATATTTCCTCTTCTGATACTCCACACACACCCACTCATCCCTCAAAGAATTCACTTTCGCCCATACATAACCCTTCTCGTCCACATCGTTCACCTTGGCAATCTCAAAGGCCTTCCCCACCGAGAACGAATCAAAATAATCACTCATGATTGCATTGCTTGGGGTGGGTCTCACCCGCACCCCGCTCTTCTCCACCACCGTGCCTCGGTGCGTTGGCAGCGGAGAAAAATACTTCAACAGATACGCAAACCCATCCACCGCAAAGCCATACGGAGTTTTCACAAAATCCAGATCAGGCGTTTTATTCAAAAGGACTTCCCAATGCAGATGCGGACCCGTGCTCGCCCCATCGACCTTGTCATCATCGGACGGATCGCCTCCCATCTCACCGATGGCTGCCCCCGCCTCGACAGTCTGATCCTCAACGACCAGCACCTTGTGCAAATGTGCATATAAACTTTTGAAATCACCATGCTGAATGATCACATGCCGCCCATACCCGTGCAGGTTCACCAGTTGCACAACCTCAACCACACCCGGGCATGCCGCATAGATCGGCGTCCCCACACTCGAAGCAATATCGATCCCCATATGCCGCCCCCCCGGATACATCTTCGGGTTCCAATTCCCGAAACCCTGGATCACCTTCGCTCGTTGTATGGTTGGAAAAGCTAAATTCATCTCAAAAACTTTCCTTTATGCTTTCAGTGGTTTCTTCAGTTCAAGATTCCGATTCGTCTCGAACATATTGGCAAGGATCTTGTCCTTCTCCGACATCATTTTCGCTGCCTCCGATTGCGCCTCTTGCAGTTTCGCAATGATCTGACTCATGCCATCCAGTTGTGTGCGCAGCGTTTCGGTGATCGTCGCATCTTTTGCCAGGCTTCTCAAAAGTTCGAGTTGCTTATTGGCGGCTGCCAGTTGACCATCTCTGGCTTCCAATCGAGCCGTGATAATTTCGATGGTGCGTGTCTGATCTGTGTTCTTCTTCTCAAGTTCCGTGTTCTGCTTATACAGATTTACATTCTGGCTCTGCATCTCTTTTAGAAGACCAGACATATTTCTCGTTGTATCAACTTCCTCAGATGCCGTTTCTGCGTTGGTCTTATTGGCCTCTGCATTGGTCTTCTCGATCTCCGCAGCGATCTTGCGTCGTGTAAACCACAAAGTCACCAGTGCAGTCAGCACCGATGAACCCAATACACTAATCAGTAAAGTTATGGTTTCCGCATTCATCATCCATCATCATTGCTCAGACTGTCCACAACATCCTTGCCAAAATAATCATGCTTCACATCCAGCATCATCTTGTCATAGACCCAGGCCGCCACAATAAAAGCCTCGCCCAGGTCACGTGCAAACCGTCCACTCTCCAGGAAAGGACCCACTGGACCTTCGAACGTAATGATCGGTACGGTCCAGTTACCAAGGGCATTTTGCGACTGTGCCACAATGATCACGATCGCCTTTCGGGATGGCGTTGGGTAACGTATGGGAATGATGACTTTGTGTGTCTTCGGTTCATCACGGATCGACATTCCAGATTATTTTTTTGCAAAGCGCATGATCACAGGCTTCACGTATTTCTCAAGCACTGCTTTCAACAGCACGTTATAGATCAACGTCGCAAAACCCACGAACGGTGAGAACGCTAAAAGGAAATCACCAACCCAGGCGATCAACGCCTGCACGAACGTCACCACATCCACGAACGGTGGGAATGCCGGGACGATCAGCGGCGCAAACAGGAAAGCCAGGAAGAACGAAACCACATACACCGCAGTCGTCAACCATCCAGCCGAAACGGGCTGCTTGGCAAACTTCAACAACCACACAATCGCAGATGCCACCGTTGCGATCACAAACAATTGAACTTCAGTCAACATATCAATTCTCCTTTTCAATCTTGCTCGCTGGTCGAGTAGTTGCCGTACTCGGCAACGTATCGAGACCAGGCAACAAAAAAGCGCCGTCGTGCAAATGCACGACGGCGCTCATCTCGTCTGATCGGCCCCAACAAACATGGGACCTGCCAAGTTATTCAACTGCCCCAATTTTAAGACCCGCCTCCTCAAATGTCAAGAGTCAGAAAAAGCGTTCTATCAACTAAAGGCTTGTGATAAAGATCGCATCAAATTGCCGAATTCAAATAATAATTTTCCACGAGCATATCCAATTGAATCTTTTGGAAAATTCACCAGATGAGAGAACCCGGCAGAACGATATTGTCTAGCCTTTATTTGAAAATAAGCTCTGAAAAAATTCAAAATCCTTTTACTCATATCTCTATTTTACTCCTTCCGGCTGAGCGCTGATATCATCCCCTTCAGGGGAAAGCTAACAGCTAAAAGCTATTCCGCCAAATACTTCTGCATAACCTTCTCAACCTCTTCAATTCCCATTGTCCACTTACGGGTTGCACCGCAGATATCACAGCGCACATCCTGCACTGTTCCCTCCAGATAAGCCATCACATCCACCTCCGTGGGGTCCTCTGCCCCCAGATCTACGGCGTGCCGATACAACAACAATTGACGGATGCCCCGCCCATTCCGCATCACATGCCCCAGCATATGCCCGTTCTTACATCGCCATTGCTTCAAATCCATATCAACTCCAATCTCTCCTCGTTGGTCGAGTAGGCTGTGTACTCACAGCCGTATCGAGACCACGCTAACCGCTAATCGCTAACAGCTACTATCCCCCCACCATCACACACTTCTCCAAACACCACTCCGCTTCAAACAACATCAAACCATCCACTTCCCACTCACCACTTTCCACCTCCCTCGGCATCTTCCTCACAAACGCAAACCCCGCCCGCTGATGCGTCTGCGTAAAATACCAACCCGCCAAAAATTCAATGATCTCACTCATCCGATACCCCTCCTCCGGCATCATCCGCCACACCGCTAACCATCGCTCCTTCAACCTGGAACTTGGAACCTGAAACCTGACAACTTCTCGACATGGATACGTCACCTCCCCATAAAACAAACTCAATGCCACAGTCGGATAACACTTCACAACCGCAAACTCCCTCGCCGCCCCCGGCACCAGTGACCTCATCCATGCCTCCCTCACCGCCTGGTCCGACACTACCTTCACAAACCCCATCCCATCACCCGAAACCTTATTCTCCACCAGCTCGATCATTTCTTCCACCTTGCCACACGCTCACTCGGCTCGATCCAGCCCAGGCCAAGAAACTCAAGAAAATCTTTCTCCGTATCAAACCCGATCAACACTTCATCTTCAAGCGTTTTTGTTTCATGTTCACCATGCCACACCGCTCCACCCTGCACACGAAAACCATTCGGCAATGCACCACCATTCTTTTGACGGGAAACGATCCAATGACTGAAGTCAAACGGTCCTGTTCTGATTACGAACTGCACGCCCCACGTCGCAGGCGGAAGCACCAGAAATAGATCAACCGAAATACTCTCACGTTTCAGCGTGAACTTCTTATATCTCTCGCCGCTTTTCTCGATCACGATCTCATTTCTCAATACCAGATCATGGATCAATGAATCAAGCATGGTCTTGTGCAGAACGGGTTCCGGCTTTCCAAATTCAAGTCTCGGCCTTGGAACTGCGATGGTCAAATCAGGGATCGCTACAAGTTCAATATCTTTCACCTGTGGCTTTTTGCGGCGTATCGATCCCGCAATCAATATGCGTTCACATGCTGGACGGAAATAAGCCAGATATTCTTCAGCAATCCCAAAGGCTTTATCAAGTTCCATCTCTACCTCCAATAAATAACTTCAAGCTCTTTATTCAACACTTCAAACGAATAATGATCGTCAAAGAAATCGAAGAAATCATACACATCTGGGAAACCATCCCTCGCTGCAAACATCACCGTCTCCACATCCGAGAGCAACTTCCCATCTAAAATGATTCCAGTTCCCCGCAGCACCTGCACCGGCACCACGGAAGTACACATAACTTCCATGATCAACTTACAATTCTTCGTTCGCATCCCTGTATACAACTTCAGCATTTCCCCTGGCTTCGTGGGTCGCTTTCGCCTGCGCCGAATCGTGTGATGCTTTGAACCATCTTGAATCATCTGCACAAACTGCGGTTGAAAGTTATATGCTGGCATCACGCACCTCTTCCCATTGCGAAATCATAAGCCTTATGCAATTGATCGAACATCACAGCATCCCCCCCATTATCAGGATGATGGATTTTCGCCAGGCCAATATAAGCACGTCTGATTTCATCATTGCTCGCCGTTCGTGCCACATTCAAAACTTCCCACCACGTCTTCGCATCAGGATCAGGTAACGCCGCAAAACCTTTGAATGCTCGATTGATCAACGCCGGTGACCCATCCCGCTCGATCTGACGCAGCGCATCGAGCGTTCTGCATAATGCCCACAGATTATCTTCTACTGTCAAGTACACATCACATGCCAAAGCCATATCAACCTTCGCACGCTGAAAAAATATTGCCACACCCACATCCCGTGGTTGTCTCTGTCCCGAGCGTGGATTGCCATCCAATCTCAATTCAAGATTCGATGAGATGATCAACTCCTTCCCACCGAACCGCCGCACTTCTTCCGCCAGAGTGCGCCGTGCCACATGGACAGATCGATCCTTGAACTGTGCCCGCTTGCGTTTATATTCTTCTGTTCTCGGCCATCCCTCAGGCCAATACAACGGATATGATCTTGTCGACTCCATCACTTAACACTCCTTTCATCATCCAAAAAGCTAATAGCTAATCGCTAAAAGCCAACAGCTAATCTCCAACATCTCCCCTCCCCCACACACACGGGACCCCCATTCCCGCCCCCCAGCCCAGCGCACGCAAAATACTTGGCGGTTAAGAATAATTTTTTTTATTTGGCGGCCATGTTCAATGCCTTGTTTCAAGGTATTGATTGCCGAATACCTTGTTTCCTTTTCCGATGTTGCATTCATGGCATAAAGTCGCCAGATTAGACTTTTCAGACAATCCTCCTTTTGAAAAAGGATGGATATGATCAACTTGTAACTTTATGCCATCGCTGGCACTTCTTCCACAGACGACACATTTATATCCATCACGCTCAAATATCTCGAAACGCAATTTGAGGCTGATGGTACGTTTCTTCATCTTGCGAATAACAAGATCAATCTTATTATTGATGATGAAGTCTTATGCCTTCAATATCGCTTCCTGAATTATTTTCCAAGATGCCAGAAAAAACGTTGAGAAGATTCATGACAATAGTGAATCGTTTTCCTAATGGCAATGAATTCAACCATTCGAGAGCATCAGCATACAAAACTGGAGATACAAATCCAGTAAGAGAAACTCGCTTTGATGTGATTTTATTTTTTGTTCGTCCCATATTATTACTCCACCACGAAGTTCGCCATGATATCCTTCGCCGCTTCCACCTGCTTCCTCAGCTCATCATCATCCACGCTCATCGCCTCCATCAATCCCCCCCCGATCAACCGGGCGATCACAGATGGGAATTTTCTGCGTGGCGGAAGCGAATCCAGCCATGCCAAAACCTTATCAACCTCCGGGTCCACGCCTGGCTTCAAATACCCATCCAACCGCACCCGCAGGGACCGCACCTCATCCTTTTGTCGTGACATCACAACTCCAATTCATCATCTTCGTCATCACGTTCCTGTTTCACAGTCAGCTGAGGTAGATTCAATTTCCAAACATCGATGGGTTTTCTTTTCAGTCCCATCACAGATAAAAGCGCAGTCTCTTCGTCACATGGAGTGATGGCATAGATCGCACCAGCTCCATAAAATTTTGTGAAAGCCTCTTGCCCTTCAATAGCAGGGACATCAACCCGCACGAACCCTTGTCCACCAATGACCTGCTCGCTCACTTTGCCAGCAATGACCTGGTGCCCAAACAACTCTACAACTGCAAACTGATCAAATTTTTCGCTCATAATATTCTCCAATCGCTAATCGCTAAAAGCTAACCGCTGAAAGCTGAAAGCTACCTCTTCATCACACTCAACTTCCACAACCCACGGGCAATCGACAACACCGCATCATCCGGCACCCACGCCTTATGAGCGAACTGCACCGTCAACGCATCCCGCAACAACAGCGCCCCGCCTCCCACCACCAGCACCTTCGCAAAACGACGATGACTCGTTCCCCACACCTTCTCGATCTCACCGTTCACCTCCCGTGCCCATACCGGCATCGCCTGCTTCAACTCATTGCGCATCCCGCCCCCTCGCACCTTCGCATCCAACTCACCCAGCGAATACAGGCCATCCCCATTCATCAGATCCAGCAGACGCCGCACCCCCAGCGTGTTCCCACGGGTGAAACGTTCCAACGCACCCCGCTCCTTCACCACCAGCAACTCGACCGTATTGAACCCCACCGAGATCACCCCCACCTCATCCAGCAAAGCGGACCCACGCTCTCCGATCATCTGCCCTCGATGGTCCAGCACATAATCGAACAACGCACCCACCGGCTGCGAAGTCTGCTTCACCTCCTCCACCTCCACCGTATGCGTCACCCCATCCGCCTCGAACGTATGCGGACCTTTCAGCCAACCCTTCACACCCTTCTGATAATCCTTCGCCCCGTCCCCCGTCATCATCTGCAACGGCAGACCCACCATCAAAGCCAGCGCCTCATCGAACGGACCATGCTCAGCCTGGTACTGTGCCAACGCTGCATACAACAACGCTCGCATCTCGGGAGCGCCCGTCAACCGCTCGAAATCCAAATTCTCCACCGGGCGTCCATGCTCATGCGCTCCATCCCCCACATAGAACGACCCAAACTCCGCACTGATCAACATCGGCCTGCGCCTGTTCTTCAACCCCAGGATCCCATCCGCCAAATGCCCGTGCCCATTCGAAGCCACCTGGCTCACCAACTGCCACCCCCCCGAAGCGCTCCACAACTTCAAAGCCCCCATCCCCATATCGAAACCAAAATTGATGCTCATGATATTTTCTCCTTTTCAAAAATTATTGATTCAATCTGAACCTTGCACGCATCTCCTGCGTCTGCTCCAAACCTTCCAACGCCTTCGCAATCACATCCGGCGTTTTTTCTTTCCCCCCAAATTCGGTGCTCTCCCGCATTTGGGGGGATGCCGAAGGCAGGGGGGTCCTCTGTTCCTTCATAACCTGCCTCATTGCATCGGACATCTCATCATCCACCTGATACCCCTCCCCATCCAATCCGAATCGCCTCTGTAGTAACTCCACATTCCATGGCGGCAAAAAATGCGGAGCCTGATTCCCGAACGCTTGCGTCACCATCAACTTCTGCTGCATCAGCCAAAGCAAATCGTCATACTGCTGGTAATCCGTCACAATCCCATCCGGGTCGAACTTCGTGGACCCCTCGCTCAGCCCATGCTTCGCCATCAGAGACACATGATTCGAATGGTCCAGCACGAAATCAACGAAACCCGCATGGACGGTCGGAGCTTCATCCAGAATCCAATCCACCGTATCACGCTTCGGGATGTACTTGATTCTCCAAATCGTCCGCCGATGCACCAGCAGCGCCTTCACTGCATCCGGGTGCATTCCCTTTGCCGCCTCCATCATCCGCACCTCGGGCGTGGAATTGCGCACCACCTGCACATCCGCATACACATCCGCCCAGCGTCTCTGCGCATACAGCCACAAATTGACGACCGTTGCCACCGACAGAATCCCAGCCATACACAACGGCACCACCGCCCACTCACTCCAGCCCGGTTTCCCCCACCACGCCCCAAACCACACCGCCAACGGAGACACCAGCGCCGCTGGCACCATCCACTTCCAATTCCGTGGCCCGCTCTTGAAATCATCGAACATAACGCACCTCCGTCATCTTCTCGATATACAATCCGGCTTCCGTGTCGCACAGATGAGAACGCACACTGGCATTGTCTTTATCGATGCGCACCTTATAAAAATCTCCATCCTGCGTCACCTCCACCCAATGCTCATTCAACTCAAACCCCACCATATTCTGGATCGGCGAGTGATGCCCATGCGCAGGATCATCACAATAAACCTGCTGAACAACAACATTCATTTCGACCTCCAAATCATCACAACCACCAACAACCACATCAACATCCCAAACAAACACCCATACATCAGCCCTCGAAAAAACTTCATCGCAAACCCTCCTCCCCGCAGCTCCTGCAAATCACAACGCTCGCCTCTAAAAGCTGACCGCCAAAAGCTGACCGCTGCCCCTTTACCACATCATGCACCCTCACCCTGCAACACCCCAGGCAATATCGCCTCTCCTCGGTCACCCTCTCCACCCGAAACGGACTGCAAGGCACCTGGGCACTCCACTCCCCCCTCGCCAGCGCCACAAACTGCAAAACCGCCAGGCTTGTGGCTCCCCTCTCCAAATTCGAAGAATTTGGGGAGGGGT
>Ga0065705_10001841_pt1 | contig 39944 bp, 36 predicted proteins | sample SwibulcommuniRL2_FD_59092 | JGI IMG/M metagenome (GOLD analysis project Ga0065705, IMG submission 59092) | Bulk soil microbial communities from switchgrass field near Rose Lake, East Lansing, Michigan, USA - RL2 Bulk Soil v2 (version 2) | ecosystem: Environmental > Terrestrial > Soil >...
TATCGGAGTGCTCGTCGCCTTGCTATTGCCGGCGGTGCAGGCCGCCCGCGAAGCCGCCCGCCGCTTGCAGTGCGCCAACAACCTGAAGCAACTGGCCCTGGCTTTGCACAACTACCAGGATACCTTGGATCGCCTGCCCCCGGCCGGCCTTGGCCTGGCTTCATGCCGCGGAGCTGGCGCGGAACGAATCGGCCTCAACGCTTCGGGCTGGACGATGACGCTCCCCTACTTCGAACAGGGTCCGTTGCACGCCGCCTACAACTTCAACCAGTGCGCCGGCCACTTCAAACAGTCCGACGCCGGCGACAACGGCTCGGTCCTCATGGGCGACGCCGTCAGCAGCGGCAACGCGAAAGTCGTCTCCACCCGACTGGCGATCTTCAACTGTCCGTCCGACAGCGGCAATCCGTTTCTCCGCGAAGGTCCCGACGGCTCGTCGCACTACATCATCAAGGCCGGCAGCGGGTTTGACGGCGCCAAGACGAGCTACGACTTCAGTACCAATGGTCCGACCGCCTGCTCGCAGCGGTGGGATACGTATGCGACCACCACGCGCCGCCTGTTCGGCAACCTGAGCTACTCGCGACTGGACGACGTCAAGGACGGCACCAGCAACACGATCATGCTCTGCGAGACGACGTTCATGGTCCACGATGGCCGCGCCCCCGCCTGGGGCTATCGCGGCTGGGTGCAACTGGGGATCGACCCAGTCGGCAAAAACAATCCGCTGGGCATCAACATCTGGCCCTGCTGCTCATGGAACGCTTGGGCCACCTCGCCCGTGCCCGGCATGCGCGGCATCCTCGGCGAATGGGGTTCGTCCGGCAGTTTGCATCCGGCCGGCGCCCAGTTCGCCCTGGCCGACGGATCGATTCGCTTGATCAGCCAGTCGGTCCCGATCGCCACGCTCCAAGCCCTGGCGACCTATTCCGGCGGCGAAGTGCTGGGCGAATTCTAGAACCAACTCTGACAAACCGTAGCGGACGCTCCAGCGCCCGCGAGTCAATTACCACAATTGCCGATGCTGGCAGCGTCGGCATGACCCGGAGCTACCCGCTGATGACCAATAGCCGTTTTCAATCTTTCCTGCTTGTCGCGGCCGCAATACTAGTCACCGGCTGCGGCCAGCAAGCTTCCAATCCCGATCTGGTCCCCGTGAGCGGGACCGTCCACCTGGTCGGCCAGCCACTGGCCGGCGCCAGCGTGACCTTCATCGCCGTGGGCGCGACGCCGGGCGAAGGAGCCACAGGCATCACCGACGAAGCCGGCCGCTACGAGCTGGCCCATTTCCGCGCCGGCAAAGGCGCGATGCCCGGCGAATACAAGGTAGTGATCAGCAAACGCGTGATGAGCGACGGATCGCCCATTCCTGCGGGGACGCTCTCGATCGCCGAGCTATCGACCCGCGAGGTCCTGCCGCCGCGCTACAGCGACTATAACAACTCCCAGCTCAAGGCGACGGTCATCAAGGACAACCCACCAATCGACCTTCAGGTCACGTCTCGATGAGCGGGCCTACGGCTGTGGAAAGACCTGCTTGCCGCCCAGATACGTCGCGACAACCTGCGCGTCCTTGATGTCGTCGAGCTTGCAGGTCAAGAGATCGCGGTCGAGTACGACCAGATCGGCGAGCTTGCCCGCTTCGAGCGAGCCGACCTGGTCGTCGAGAAAGACGATGTAGGCGTTGTTCGCGGTGTAGAAGCGAATCGCCTGCTCGCGCGACAAGGCTTCCTCGGGGTGAAGTTGCCCCTCGAACCATTTGGCCTGCCGCGTGATCGTGACCCACATCGCCAGGAACGGGTTGTAGGGATTGATGCTCCGCAGCGAGCCGATCTTCTGCATGTGATCGGACCCACCCCCGGCGATCACCCGATGCTCGAAGATCGTCTTCAGCGGCTGGAAGTAGCGGAGCCGGTCGTTGCCGAACTGAGCCGTGAGCGTGCGGGCGTCGAGATAGAGCCACGCGGGCTGAATATCGGCCACCACGCCCAGCCGCTGCATCTGCTCGATCGCCTCCAAACTCATGAAATTGCAGTGCGTGATGCAGGGGCGAGTCGGGCGGACGGGCGTGGTTTTGTTCGTTTCCTCGTAGGCGTCCAGGAGCGTGTGCACGGCCCCGTCGCCGACGCTGTGGGCCGTGAATTGCAGGCCCGATTCGACCGTCGTCTTGACGATGGCATTGAGCTTTTCGGGCTCGATTTTCAGCACGCCCCGGTAGGCCGGATCGCGGATTAGGTAAATGTCGGAAAGGCCCCACGGCTGGCGCATGTAGGCGCTGCCGGTGAGCATGCCGCCGTCTAGGTAGCACTTGATGCCGACAATTTGCAGCCGTGGATCGTCCTTGCGGAGTGGATGCTTGGCGATTTCGTGAATTGTCTTCTGAATCGAGTCGAGCCGGCCACCGGCATCGACACCGTGTGAAATCCGCATTCGCACCGAGAGGCGGCCCGCCTCGCGGAGCCGCTGGTAGTCGTTGATCGTGCCCGGCGAACAGTCCCGATCGGCCACCGTGGTCAGCCCGACCGAGTTGTAATCGCGCAGCAGTTCCTCGAGCCGGGCCAGCCGCTGCTCGCCCGTGGCCGATTTGCCCGAGGACTTGCTCTTGGCCGAAACCGACCGCAAGAGGCCCGTCGGCTCGCCGGTCGCGGGGTCTTTGTCCACAAGGCCCGGTCCGCTGACCTGGTAGTCCTTGTCGATGCCACTCTCCTTCAATGCCAGCGTATTGAGCATCGAATCGGGGCCGGTCGAGAAAACGACGGGATGTTTGGGGGCAGCCGCATCGAGCTCGGCCTTCGTCGGGTAGCGCTGCTCCTTGAGGCGCGTGATAAAAATCTGCCGCACATTGATCCAGCTTCCTTCTGGCAAAGCGGCCGCTCGCGACTTGATATAAGCGAGCACGTCAGCCATCGATTCCATCTCGGGAATCGGATGGTCGAACTCGTGCATCGCGGCGCTCGACGGATGGACATGGCTGTCGATCAGACCTGGCAGGATGAGCTTGCCGCCCAGATCGACGAGCTTCGTCGCGTCCCCCTTCGTCGCCAGCACTTCGTCATTCTTGCCGACCGCGACGATCCGCTCGCCGCGAATGGCGACGGCCTCGGCAATTGAGAATTGCTTATCGACCGTGGCGATTTTCCCGTGATGCAGGATCAGTTCGGGCGGCTGGGCCGCTGCCGACTGCATGGCGGCTGCCATGCAGCATGCCGACAAAAGCATCTCAATCGCTGTGCGAAGCGAGCATTTGCGCGTCATTTTGCCGACCTCCGAGGCGATGATCCGACATTGCGCCTCGGATTGTAACATCGCGCGACGTTGGAATCGCTCGCCGGCCCAATTTCCAATCTCTAGCTAAGAGCACCGCGTCGCCCAGCAGTAAGGGACCCGGTTTCAGAATCCAAATCCTTCACCGCCACGCCCCTCGCAGACGCCCCACACACAGGCAGTCCCCCAGGGGCAGACATGGCCGCAATAGCCGCAGTTGCTCGAGTCCCAATTGAAGTCGGTCCATGGCCCGCACACCGCACCACGCGAGTTGCATACTCCCTGGTCGCAATAGGGGTTGAATTGGTCGCAGACGTTGCCGCAAGCGCCGCACTACTTTTCGTCTGAAAGAAATCGGATCGTCGTGGAAGTGCCTCAGAATGGAAACTGGCATACGCCACCCGAACAGATTTGCCCCTCAGCGCAACGAATGCCGCAGCCGCCGCAGTTGAGGTTGTCAAAGTAGATGTTGGTGCAAACGCCTCCGCAGAACGTGCCACCTCCTGGGCAGGGATTGTGGCATTCACCCAAGACGCATGCGGTTTGCGAAGGACAAACGACGCCGCACGCGCCGCAGTTATTGGGATCCGACAAGAGATCGACACATTGCCCATTGCAGATCGCCCCGTTCGAACAGGAGATGCACGCTCCCTGGTAGCAGTACGGCGTCTCTCCGGCGCACACGTTGCCGCAGGCGCCGCAGTTGTTCGGATCCGAACTGAGGAAGGCGCATACGCCGCCGCAATCGACGGCGCCGCTGGCGCACCCATAAACGCACTGGGCATCGACGCACGCGTTCCACTGATTGGGACCAGGTTCGTTGCAGGCATGGCCGCAGGCACCGCAGTTGTCGAGGTCATCATCCAGGAAAGTGCAAGTCCCGCCGCAATTCACGGCACCCTCGAAGCAGGAATACACGCACTCACCGGAGATGCACGCGCCATGCTCGTAGTGACCGGGTTGCTCGCAGACGTAGCCGCACGCGCCGCAGTTATTGAAGTCTCTCGCCAGGTCGGTGCAGGCGTAGCCGCTGCCGCACGATCCGCAGAGGCGGCTGGTATTACCATTACAAGCGCGACAGGCGGCCAGACAGGCGTTCTGCTGTTGTTTGTTGCGACACTTGCAGAAGGTTCTGCACGGGTCGCCGGCAGCCAGCGCGCTTCCCACCCCAAGCGGGCTGAGCAGAGCGCCGGCCACCGCGGCTCCTAAGAGACGCAGCGTTTGGCGGCGGGGAACGGACTTTTCGGCCAGTGATTTCGAGAATTCATCCCAGTGATTGGTCATGGCTAGTACCTTTCATAGTGAGTGGTGAGTGGTCAGGTCGTCAAGGCAGCTTCCCTTCTCTTGGTGGACGGAGCCTCGGTGTAGAGAGGCGCCGGCCGATCAGCCAGCGCCAGGATCGGCTCGACTCCCACGGCGACGTCGTTCACCACGATTCCCTCCTCGTCGATCAGATAGCCAATCGGCGTGGCGAACATGCCGTACTGCTTGGAGATCTCCCACTGCTGCTGCATCGCGATGGGGAAGCTCAGCCCGAGCGCATCCGCCTTGGCGCGCGTCGCCTCGGCGTCCCGCCGGCTGATGACGAGCACCGCGAGGTCCGGCTGCTCTTCGTGAAGTTCCTGCAACCGCGGAGCGAGCTCGTCGCAGGGGCCGCAGTTGGGATCGGAAAACACCAAAAGCACGCGCCGGCCGCGCAGGTCGGCCAGCGACAACTGGCCACCCTCAATCCGCGGCAGCGAAAAATCGGGCGCGACGGCGCCGACCTTCAGTCCCGTGCGGTTAAGCTTGCTGCGGGCCAGCGACGGATCGGGCTGTTTGCTTTTGTGGCCGGTTCGCTTCGCGCGCTCAGTGGTCTGCTGAGGTGCCTTCAGGTCGGCCAGCTTCAGCAGCGATTCCGCGCCCACAGCCAATTCACTCGCGATCCGTCCCGCGGCATCGATCCGATAGCCCATCGGTGTCCCCTGGGCGCGGTACAAGGACGCGACTTGCATTTGCTCCTGCAAGAGAACCATGCAGCGAATGCCGTACTTTTCGACGAGTTTTCGGTTTTCGTTCGCGTCGCCGGTGGTGACGACGACTGGTGTCACTCGTCCAGCGCCGCCTTCTTGCGGCAAGGCCGCCAGGTCGGCGGCCATCCTGGTGGCGAACCCGCATTTCGGGTTGAAGAAGATCAGCAGCAGATGTTTGCCACGGAACTCCGACAGCTTCCGGCGGACGCCGCCCAGATCGGGGAGGTCGAATTCCGGCGCTGGCGCACCGATGGGAAGGCCGGCTGCCTTGCGCTTCTCGTCCACAATGCGATTCGCAAGCCGTTTCTCGATGGCCTCCAGCCGCAGCAGGATGCGGCCATTTTGACGAAGGAGCTGGTATCCCAGCCAGGTTCCGACGGCAATGAGCAGCCAGGGCAATATGGCTGTCAAGATGAGCGTGGTCATCGGTTGTCTCCATGCGGTCTGCGTTACAATGGAGACACATCACTCCAGCGCGCAAACCAAGCGCCGGGGTGGTGCCGGGCCGGTGAGGAACTTTCGTGATGGTTAGGGCCTCACCGGCCGCTTTGTTTTGTCAGTCGTCAGTGGTCAGTAGTCCGTCGCAAAGAAGTCGTAATTCCCAACTGACAACTGACTACTGACCCCTGTCTTGCTTTGTCTCCTTGAGCCACTCTTGATACTCGGGCGTCTTCTTCCACCGCTCATACGCCGCTCCGGGGCCGACCAGGTCCACGTCGGCGCCAAGGTCCTTACCGTCCGGGCCGGCGCGGTAGCCGGCGCTGTCGGGCCGCATCCGGAAGTCGTCGGGGGTCAGTTGGTCGAGATCCGCGCCCGAGCGGGAAGCCACGTTTCCTCCTTGAAATCGGATGCGTCCTTCCAGTGAGTCGGTTTCCGCGGCTCCCCAGAACGCCTTCCACTGCTCCAGGCTCTCGGGCCCGTGCGACGGGCCAGGAAGCTTACCCACACCCCATGCCACGGAAGTGCTGCCGGCGGCATACACGTTGCGCTGCGCGTGCCACTGGAGCATGCGCAATAGGGTCGCCTCAGCCTTGTCAGTATCCAGCGCGGCTGACCTGTCAGTAAAACTGAGCACATTTGGACCGTCGAAAACGGAATCTGAGGTTTCGACTTGAAATGGAGCAGGAGCCGGCGGATTGTTGGCGGCGGGCAAGGAGGAGTTGAGCGGAAGCCAAACGACGGGACTGCGGCTCACGACAGTGCTCCGATTGATTTGTATCGCCACATCCTGAGGCACGGGCGATTCATAAAGGAGACCGATGGTGCCCCAGTTCGACCACAGCAAGCAGTTGTCGAAGCTGACGCGTGCTCCGGGACGATGTACCGCACCATAGACTGACTGCTCACTCACCAACTCACAGTTCCGGAATGCGCAAGCGGACGCCCCTTGCAAGTAAACTCCCGATCGGAATCGGCAGTTCGCAGCCCGCAGGGTCGCCCGTCTCATTTCGACGCCGTTCGATCCAGCGCTCCCCGTCGGCGGTCGCTGCAGCTCCAGCCCTTCCAGCACGAGCGCCGCATTGGTCGTCAACAAGGTCGCGTCAGGTTTGATGACTTCAGGACTGAGCTTGATCACCGGCCGGAATCCCTCGCCGGCCCGGATCGTGAGTGCAGTTCGACTAATGTTGAGGGGCTGGCTGATGAACGGCCCATTGCCGCGGACCTCGATCGTGTCGCCCTCGCTGGCGGCCTGCACCGCTTCGGCCAGCGTGTCAAACTTGCGTTCGGCGACGCCAGGGCCACCGAGAAGTACGAACGCACCGGTGTCGGCCTTTGCCGCCCTGCTGTCCTTTAGCTGTCCAGTCTCCTTGAGCCACTCTTGATACTCCGGAGTCTTCTTCCAGCGCTCGTAGGCTGCACCGGGGCCGACCAGATCCACGTCGGCGCCCAGGTCCTTACCGTCCGGGCCGGCACGGTAGCCGGCGCTATCCGCGCGGAGGCGGAAGTCGTCGGGGGTGAGTATGTCCAGTTTGGTTAGCGCCCTTCCCAGCAGATCACCTCCCTGAAACCGCACGTTGCCTTCAAGTGAACCCGTGTCGAACTGCTGCCAGAACTGGTTCCAGTCGGCGAGGTCATTTCCCCGAGATGCCTCGGGAGTCGTTAGGCCAGTCTTGTCCCAGATGGCGTGGCCCAGCATGCGGGTGCCGACTGTGTAAACATTGCGTTGCTCGTGCAACGTGACCAGACCACCCAGGAGGACCTCGGCGTCATGCGCGGATAGAGGCGGCTCGAGCCCGACCTGGTCCACACGCAAGATGGTGCTCCCACCAACGCTTGGCGCGCAATACGTGACGTTCTCGGAAAAGCCCAGGCGGATGAGTGGGTCAGCCGCTGGCCTTCGCGCTTCATCGAAGCCAAGCGCCAGGCACCTTCCGATGGTCGTGTTGTGACGAATCTGCACGATTGCGTCTGTGGCTTTTTGACCCCGCAGATTCAGCGCCATCAAGTAGCCGCATCCGCTGACACAGTTTTCAATCGTTCCGCGACCTCCAGGTGGAAAGTACCAGGCGACGGCGGATGGCGCATCGGTGCTAAAATGGCAATTCCGTAAGGTGCAGACCGGAGATCCTGATGCGATGAGTCCACCACTCGCGCTGGCGAGCGTATCGAAGACGAAGCGACAATTGACGACGTGCAATGCTCCTCCACCCCACGCTGAGAGGAGTAGCGGGTAGCGTCCTTCAAATTGGCCCTTCGCTCCGCCGACTCGCCGCAGTTCCAAGCCTTCCAGCACCAGCGGGGCGGACGTCGTTAGCAAGGCAATGTTCTTGTCTGCCGCGGCAGGGCTGAGCGTGATCGCTGGCGAGTAGCCAGCGCCTGCTCGGATCACCAAGGATTGACCGATGGTCATCCCGTCGCATGCAAACGGTCCGTTGCCGCGGATCTCAATCGTGTCGCCGTCGCTGGCACGCTTCACCGCGTCGGCCAGCGTGTCGAATTCCTCCACTTCGAAACCCTTGCCGCCCAGCAGCACGAACGCGCCGGACTGGCTGCCGGCAATCGGTGGCGCGGGCCCCGCTTCGAGCTTCACGCGTACGACCTCCCGGCCGCCCTTGGCGATGTTGACCAGTTCTCTTTCGAGCCGCACGGGCTTGCCGTCCCTGTTTGCATGGACCTTGTAGCTGCCAGGACGCAGACGAATCTCCTCCAGGCCGGCGCCGATGATTGTGAGGCCGCCGTCCCCTTCGACGGTCACTTTCACGCCCGGATCGCTGGATTCGACGACCAGTGTCCCCTCGGGCATGAAAATGCGAACGACCGTCGCGGCAAGCTGCGTGGTGCCGGTGGATTCGGAAACTCCCACCGCGACTGCAATACCAAGGAGAATTGCCGCGGCGATCGCCCAGGGCGGAAAGATTGCGGATGACCCGCTACCGCGGGTGCCTTGATTTCGGATTTCGGATTTCCCCAGCGATTTGCCTTCCAATCCGCAATCTGCAATCTGAAATCTGAAATCCGTCCCCGCGGGGTGCTGAAGCTGGGCCAATTGCTGGCCCAAAACGTTTGCCACTTCCGCGGCCGATTGATACCGCTCGGCTGGGTCTTTGGCGTGCAGACGGGCGATGATCTGACACAGCCATTGGGGCACGTCGGGATTGAGCTCGCGCGGCGAGCGCGGTACGTCTTCGCAGACGCGCTTGAGCACGCTGAGCGAGCTCGTAGCCCTAAAGGGCGCCTCGCCGACGCACATGGCATAGAGCACGCTTCCCAGGCTGAAAAGGTCCGAGCGACGATCGACCCCTTCGCCGCGGGCCTGCTCGGGGCTCATGAAGGCCGGCGTGCCGGTGATTTCGCCGCTTTTGGTGAGCGTGGCGTCATCGACCGCACGGGCCAGGCCGAAGTCGGTGATCTTCACCCGCTGGATGCTGTTTTCCAGCAGGATGTTGCCCGGCTTTACGTCGCGGTGCACGACGCCATGCTTGTGAGCGGCTTCCAGCCCCTCGGCAATTTGCAGGCCGATCCGCAGGATTTCTTTCAATTCCAGTGGCCCGCTCTGGCGGAGCTTTTCCTCGAGCGAGAGGCCCGCCACATATTCCATCGCCAGGTAGGGCGTCCTCCCCGCGTCCTCGACGGCGTAGATGTGGACGACGTTTTCGTGACTGATGGCGGCTGCGGCCCGGGCCTCGCGGACGAACCGTTTGCGGGCCGTGAGCGACGCGGCCAGCAGGGGATTGAGCGTTTTGATCGCGACGATGCGGTGCAGCTTCTCGTCCAGGGCCCGAAGCACAATGCCAAAGCCGCCGGCGCCAACGACTTCCAGCACCTCGTAGTTTCCCAGGCGGCCAAGGGAATCGCCTCTCGTGGAGGGCGAGAGGAAACCGAGGTCCACCTCGCCGGCTGCCAAGGCCGTAATCTGGTCGGAGGCGGTGACGACCATTGTGGGCGGGCATTCCAGGAATCCCTCCGCTCCGTGATGAGCCACCAGCAAACGCTCGACCTCTTTGCGCAGCTCGGGCCGATCGCGGCAGGCCTGGTCGAGGAACTCGGAGCGCTCCGCTTCCGAGTCCTTGTCCAGGGCCGAGAGGAAAATCTCTTCCAGGCTGGCGGTGGTGGCCATGTGCAGCTCCGGGCGGGCGCCCTGCTGCGGATCAATGCGTAGGATGGGGTCCGCGCCCCTCAATAGGTTGGTCAGTTTTTCGTCATTTTTCGAGCGGGTTGGCCGTCTGGGGCCAATTCGGCATACAGCCAGGCGCGGGCGAATGTCCAGTACCGCTCGGCCGTGGCCAGTGAAATGCCCAGGATTTCTGCCGCCTGGGGCATGGTCTGGCCGGCAAAAAAGCGGAGCTTGACAAGCTGCGCCTTGAGTGGCTCTTTGTCGGCGAACTTCGTGAGCGCTTCGTCCAAGGCCAAGAGGTCGAGCTGCTCACCCGTCGCGAGCGGATCGGCGACGTCTGCCAGCAGGGGGAGCGCGCCGCCGGCGCGCTTGGCCGCCCGTTTGCACCGCGCGGCATCCACGAGAATTCGTCGCATGGCCTCGGCCGCTGCGGCGAAGAAATGGCCGCGAGAGTCGAAGGCAGGAGACAGGGGACAGGGGACAGGGGACAGGTTTATGCCTTCCTGCTCCTGACCCCTGGCTCCTGGCTCCTGGCTTCCCACCAGCCGTAAATAGGCTTCGTGGACCAGGGCCGTTGCCTGAAGCGTCTGTCCCGGCTTCTCGTGGGCGAGCTTAGCCGCGGCCAGCTTCCGCAGCTCGTCATAGACGAGCGGCAGGAGCTCATCTGCCACGTGCGGATCGCCGGCGCTTATCTGCGTGAGAATGCGGGTGACATCCGTCATACGCCGCCATTTCACCCCTTCGGCGCTACTGCGTCAAATCAGCACGCGAGGTGATGGGCTGGTTCACCGCGGCGGAACCGGCGGCTTCCAGGCCCGTCAGAAATCGCCAACGACCTCGCGGCCGCCCCGCGTGGCCAGCGCGCGGTAGGTGGTTCGGTCGATGGTGTTGGCCAGAAAATGGACGCTGCCGTCGGCGAAGACAAACTGCGCCCCGCCGTGATGCCAGCTCCAGAAGCGCTCGAAGATCGGATCCGTCCAGGGCACGTTTTTGCCGGGGACCGGCACGTCCTGGGCGCCTAAATACTGGTCCAATTCGGTCCCACCACAGATAACCCATCCCAGCACAAGATCGTTTGGAATACCGCGCTCGCCGACGATCATAGTGCTCGACGTGCCGTCCAAGATGTCCGCCGTGCGAATGCTGCTCAAGCTGTAAAGGATTCCGTTGCCGGTGGTGGTTCCGCCGCCAAAGAAATTGACGTCTCCGCTGATCCCCAGGTAGCTCCCCGGATACAGCTTCCCACATGGCAGCGAAATGCTGCCGCCGCTGGTGTGGAGGCGCTCCGTGTGCGGATCGCTTGGGCAGCCGAGAATGCGGAAAAGCATGGAGGCAGGTTCGGGCTGCGGCGGGCTGGCGCCCTGCTTCAGCATGATCTCGCGGCAACAGTCGGGCTTCGAGAAGTTCACCATCTTGGGGACGTTGGCGTTGTCCAATTGCGGCATCAGGAAGAAGAGAAATCCCCAAGCACCGGTGCTCTCGCTCGAGCTGCCCATGGGGAAATGCTCGTGGACGTCGTGGTAGTTGTGAAGCGCCAGGCCGATTTGCTTCAGGCTGTTCTTGCACCGTGCGGAGCGCGCCGCCTCGCGGGCCCACTGCACGGCTGGCAGCAAGATGGCGATCAAGATCCCGATGATGGCAATCGCCACCAAGAGCTCCACGAGCGTGAAGCCGCGGCCATGCCGGCCGCACCTTTGCCAAGCGCGCTGGCCGGCGCGATGATCGGCGTGCTGGCGATCACGAGCCATGGACCATTCCAAGAACAGGACTAACCAAGCCGCGATGAGGATCGCGGCTTTCTGGACTTCAGCATCAACCACGGGGCTGAGCGGCGAGTGCACTAACAGCCGCTCCGGCGCCGCAGCAAGCTCCAGCAGGGTTCAGGTTTCCAAGCGGCCTACGTCGTGGGGCACACACGAATCGCGTTGGCGGGGAGCGCCGGGCAGTCGTCACCCTGCTTTGCTGTCGCAGGAAGATTGATGTAGTCGCCAGCGTGGTTCTTGCAGTGCGCCGGGATCGCGTGGATCGAAATCTCCAGCACCTTACCTGTCGCACCTGGAGTCTCTTCATCGATGTGACAAATGAGCCTCTTGTTGCCCGCTGGCGGCGCACCCCACAAAAGATGCGACACAGGTAGAGCCAGGAGCAAAGTCCCGGCGAGAGCGAAGCCGACAACCCTCAGACGCTTGTTCATGACAAACCCCCCTAGCACGAGAAACGAGTTTGCAAGGCGTCCTACTCCGAGCACGCAATTTACCGCTCCCAAAACCGCCCGCAAGAGGTATTTTATGAATTTTCCTTCACTCTTTTCTGTGGCGATTCCAGTGCAGAGGTGCACCCTATTTAGGGATGTGCCTGAAGCTCATGGGCAATGAGCACGCGCAATATGGCNGGGCTGAAGCGGTGCAGTCGATGNTNGTTGAGGAAAACGGCAGGAGTCTCTGCCACNCCCAGCCGCGTCGCCAATTCGATATCTGCTCGCACCTTGGCCGCGGTCNCTGGCGCCGCCCGATCGGCATTGAATCGCGGCAGATCGAGGCCGATCTCCTGAGCAATGCGAACGAGCGTGTCGCCGGCCGCCTCCAAGTCCGCCTGAAACAGGGCGTCGTGAACGGGCCAAAATTGATCTTGCCGCCGTGCGGCTTCCGCGGCGAGCGCGGCCTCGCAGGAACGGGGTTGCTTGTCGGTCTTTAGCGCCGGGTTGCATGCCCTCCCTAGAGGAAAGTGCTTCACGACGATGCACAGTTTGTCGCCGAACTCTGCACGGAGCGGACGGAGTTCCTTGGCAAATTCCGCACACGCAGGACACTGGAAGCTCATGAAGACGACCAGACAGACTGGAGCATCGGCGGGACCGAGCCGAGCATCGTCCGCGTCAATGGGCAAATCCTGCTTGGGACTGGATAGATAGGCGCGCAGCACGTCCGCCGGCTTGGGGTCGTTGGCAGCAGCCGCTCGCCGCAGCGCCGATTCGACGTAGATCCACTGATACGCCACAACTGCGACGAGCCCTGCGGCAAGGAAGCCGACGACCTTCCACGGCGCATCGGTCATTCCCTCTGACTCCCGGCCGACGAGATACGCCATTCCCGCCTTGGCAACCTGGAACAGTTCTCGCGTGGTGCGGCCGCCGGATCGCCATAGGATGGGCGGCAGCGCCAGGTTGATCACATGGATGACCAGGCACAGCGGGCACAGCGGCGCCCAACCTGCAAGCATGACCGCCGCCAGGATCAGGCTGGCACAGGCGCCCAGCAGGGCGATCACGAGCGCGGCCAAAGTGGCCTCCACGTTGAACGCCGCACCCAGCCACCAGGCCAACCCGAGCAGTCCAGCCAGCGTGCAGTAAAACACGAGCCCCCACCCAGCGAGAGGAATGCCGAGTTGCCACGAACTTTCGGATAGGAGCGTTGCGTCGCAACCCGTCCCGAAGACCGCCGAGCAGACGTCGATCGTTCCGGGCCCGCGATCCGCCAGCAATCCCCAAGTGCGAGTCAAAAGGTAGGCAGAATTCGCCAGGCCCCAAACGATCAGCGCCCATCCCAGCAGCCGCCAGCGAGTCTGGGGTGCCATGGGTAGCATTGCCTAGGACAAACAGATCCCAAGCCGCCATTTCACCCGCGGCCTCTCGCTGAGTCAAATCGGCAGGGTCACGGGTATCGTATATTTCAGTGCCCAGCAGGGGTGCATTTCATGCACCCTACGACACATACGCGTTGACCAAGGAGTCATTGCGATGGGCCTTTTCAACTGGTTTCGCGGAATTTTTGGCAGCCGCAAGACTGCGGAGACGGTCCCCTTCTACGACGCTCGGAACCGGCGCGTGGTCCGCATTCCGGCGGCGGAGCTGCGGCCGGGCGTGGTGCAGGTGCAACTTGCGGGTCATCAGGACCTGGTTTGGGTGCTGCCGCAGGATCTGCAAGTGGGCACCGTGCGGCATCCGCCCTTTGGCGAGGAACTGAGGAAACACATCCGCCAGATCAAGGCTGACTTTGCCGAGCACCGGCCGCTGACGCTCGATGAGTGGGAGGAGGGGTTTCGCCGGGACACGAACCCCGAGCGCGAGATCGCACTGTGGTCGCATGCCGCCGACGTGTACCGGGCTTTCGCCAGCCCGGCTTCGTCGCTGGAACGACGCGAGGACGTGTATCGGGTCATCGTGGCCTGTCTGACCACTTCGCCAGATTCGGTGTGGCGCGTGTTGGAACCGAAGGTGCTGACGCGGGAGGAGGCCGACAGCATCGTCAAGCGGTTCTTCGGTAGCGGAAAAGCGTGAGAGTTCCGAAGGCGAGTGATGTTGCGAAGGAACGCAGAAGTCTAACGACTTCTGGTACGCGCGAGTAAAATGGAAGAGCAGCCGCTGACCGTCTTATGCAGCTTCCATCAGCCAATCCGCTTCGCCTCGCACGCCGGCAGTTCCTGCAAGGCAGTGGGTTGTCGCTCGGGTCGGCAGTGTTGGCGAGCTTATTGGCCGCGGATGACGCGCGGTCGCAAGATCGACCTCCGACCTCCGACGTCCGATCGCCGATCCCCGACTCCCGCCGTCCGATCCCCGGTCTGGCCGGACTGCCGCATCACCCGCCCCGTGCCAAGAGTGTCATCTTCCTCTGCCAGAGCGGGGCGCCGTCGCAGCTCGACCTGTTCGACTATAAGCCGGTGCTCGCCGAGCGACACGGCGAGGAGTTGCCCGAGTCGATCCGCCGGGGCCAGCGGCTCACGACGATGACCTCGGAGCAGAAGTCGCTGCCGCTAACGGCGTCGCTCTTTAAGTTCGCTCAGCATGGCCGGTCCGGGGCGTGGGTCAGCGAGCTGTTGCCGCACACCGCCAAGATCGTCGATGAGCTGTGCTTTCTCAAGTCGCTGCATACCTCGGCCATCAATCACGACCCGGGCATTACCTTCCTTCAGACCGGCAGCGAGCAGCCCGGCCGGCCCAGCATGGGCTCATGGGTCAGCTACGGCCTGGGGACCGAGAACGCGAATCTGCCGGCGTTTGTGGTGATGATCAGCGGCGGCGAGCCGGGCGACCAGCCGCTGTATGGCCGGCTGTGGGGATCGGCGTTTCTGCCTACGTCGCATGCGGGAGTGAAGCTCCGCGGCAGTGGCGATCGGGTGCTGTACCTGGCCAATCCGCCGGGTGTTTCGCGCGAGGCTCGGCGGCGGCAGCTTGACACGTTGGCGGACTTGAATCGCCTCGGCCACGACCGCGATGGCGACCCGGAGATCATCGCCCGGATCGAGCAATACGAGCGGGCCTTTGGCCTGCAAGCCGCCGTGCCCGAGCTGGCCGACCTCTCCGACGAGACGGCGGCGACGTTTGAGCTTTATGGCGACGATGCCAAACAGCCCGGCACGTACGCGTCCAACTGCCTGATGGCCCGCCGCCTCGTCGAGCGGGGCGTGCGCTTTGTGCAGCTTTACCACCGCGACTGGGACCATCACACCAAACTCCCCAGCCGGATTCGCAAGCACGCGAAACTCACCGACCAGGGCTCGGCGGCCTTGATTGCCGACCTGGCGCAGCGCGACCTATTGCGCGACACGCTGGTCATCTGGGCTGGCGAGTTCGGTCGCACGGCCTATTGCCAGGGGGAGCTGACCGCGGACGACTACGGCCGCGACCATCATCCGCGGTGCTTCACGGTCTGGCTGGCCGGGGGCGGCGTGAAGCCCGGCCTGACCATCGGCAGGACCGACGATTTCTCCTACAACGTCGCCGAGCGGCCCATTCACATCCACGATCTTCAGGCGACCGTGCTGCATCTTCTGGGGATCGACCACGAGCGGCTCACGTTTCGCTTCCAGAGCCGCGACTACCGCCTGACGGATATTGCCGGCGAAGTAGTCCGCGAGGCCCTTCTGTAGTTAGTGTTGCCTTTCGCTCCGCAAAAGGAGCGCCCTTTCGCGGAGCGAAAGGCGACTATGTGTAGGGCTTATTCTAAGCCGGCCACATCGACCCCCACTGCCGGGCGTCAGGCACCCTCGTGTCGTTTGACGATTGGCCGGATTCGACCTAGGTATTCCACTAGGTGCGTCTTTTGTCAGTCCGACGAGGCGCGCGCCTCTCCAAGCAGTCTCCGGCACGGAATCGAGAAGCATTATGAGCCAGCCCACTCCCATCGAATCGACAGGATCGGCAGATCCAACCGCACTGCCAGTCGCACAGGGCGAGCCAGTGCGCTGTGGCCGCAAGCGCAACCAGCGACGCCGGGGAGCGGCCGCGATCGAGTTCGCCTTGATCGCCATCCCGTTCCTGTTCCTGATCTTCACGATGTTCGAGTTCGGCCGCTACATCATGATCTATCAGATTCTGATCGATGCGGCTCGCGAAGGGGCGCGGAGGGCGGTCGTCGAAAGCGCCACGCCCGACGACGTTACGGCGCGTGTGAAGACCCTGCTCGACGATGCCACGCTCAAGGGCGCGACCATTACCGTTACCCCCTCGAATAACTTCGACTCCTTGTGGCTCGGCGATCCGGTCAAGGTCGATGTGAGCATCAGCTACGGGAGCGTGAGCTGGATGACTCCGCTCTGGGTCGCCGGCAGCCCCACGATTTCCGCGTCCTCCACGATGTATGTCGAACGGCCCGAATGAGCCCCCTTTCCACCGAGTCACTGGCCGCCAAGATTCAACTTGCTCGCTTGTCGCCAACCAGGAGCCACCGCATGAACCGCAAGAATCGTCCACAACGTCGGGGGAATGTCGTCGTATTGAGCGCCTTTCTGATGATGGCCTTGATGGCGATGGTCGCGTTCGCCGTCGATATCGGCTACATCGCCGAGGCCCACACGCAGCTCCAGCGCTCGGCCGACGCGTCGGCTCTGGCAGCCGCGTGCAAGCTGCCCAATCTGGCCCAGGCAACGCTCGCCGCCACCGGGGTCGCCAACGAGAACAAGACCTCCATCACCCCGGCGCTAAAGAGCAGCGACATCGTGTTTGGCTTCTGGAACCGCCGCACCTCGACATTCACCAGTCCCAAGCCAGTGGGACGGCCCTATAACGCCGTCAAGATCACGCTGCGGCGGACCGCGGCCAACGGCAATGCTCTGGGATTGTTCTTTGGCCGGGTCTTGGGGCGGAACACGACCGACGTGATTGAAACGGCGATCGGATTCGGCGACCGAGGCCTGTGCGGGCCGTTCATCGGCATCGAGGGAGCCACAGTCAGTGGCGGCCTGACCACCGACAGTTACGACTCCTACAACGGTCTTTACTCCTCGTCGAGTGCCGGCGATCTTGGCAGCCTGTGCAGCGATGGCGACATCACCGTCGGCGGCAACGCCGACATTAATGGCGATGTCCGGGCGGGCGAGGGGGACGACGTCACGCTCAACGGATCGTCCCTCGATATCTCTGGGCAAATCGGCAATCGGGCAACCGACCTTAATCTGCCCCCCGTCGATGCCAGCGCCGCCGCTGCCAACAACCTCAATGGAAGTTTGCCGAGCTATAAGCCGCCGATGAGCGGCTGGATCAAGCCCTACAATCAGGGTACCGGCGATTTCACGTTGCTCGGCGGTGCTCCATACACTCTACCGCCGGGCACCTACTACTTCCACGACATGAAGCTGGTCGGCGGCAGCGTCCTGACCATCACGGGAAAGACGTCGATCTATCTCACCGGCAACCTGGATCGTCAGGGCGGCGCGCTCGTTGTAAACACTACCAATCAGGCTGGAAACCTGTCGATCTTTATGACCGGCGGCACGGCCCAAATTTCCAGCGACAATGACTTTTACGGTGTCATTTACGCTCCCAATACCCCCATCACCTATTCCGGATCGGCCGACTACTACGGCGCGATGGTGGGCAAGACGCTGACGATCATGGGCGACGCCGTTGGGCACTATGACGAATCGCTGGACGTGAACATGGGCGCCTATTCCTATCGCGTCATGATCGTGGACTAGTCGATGCAGCGCTGGCAGAAAATCGTCCGCCCGCTGGCCTGGGCCGTGCTGGTCCTGTTGGTCGCGCGCATCGGCTTGCGGGCGGCGATCGATTCGGTCACCAAGCCCGCGGGGACCAGGGCCGACGTGCCCGCGGCCCAGTTTGAATCGCTGGAGCGGCAGGTCGTTGTCGGGCCCAATGACACCGAGATTGTGGAGCAATTCGCGGTGCGCAATCTCGGCCAGCACCGGCTAGTGGTGCGCCAGTTCCGCCGGGCCTGCTGCGATCCGCCTGGTCCAGGGCCGCTAATCCTGGAAGCGGGCGAATCGGGCACGCTGACAGTGAAGGTTTCCGCGGCCGACCTGATCCGAAAGGGGGAACACCGCCAGGGAATCGGCACCAACGACCCGCGCCAGCCCGAGGTCTGGCTGACGCTGAAGCTCGCGAACCAGCCGACCCCCGCGATCCGGCCAGAAACTGAGGCAACGGCCGCTTCCGACGGCCACTCGGTGCTGGTGAAAAGGCCGTCAGAGGCGATCCAATAGTGGCTGGCGGGTCGGTTTTCCCGCCATTTTGGCAGGCCCGCACGTAGCCGTACCGAGCGGCATTGCAATTGCAGCGCTTGGTGGCCGACTCGAACTCGGACCACGGGCGTGGATCACAAACCGGCAATTAGCATCCGCTTTGCAGTGGCGAGCTGCCTCGTGCGCTGCCAGTTGACCGATGCGCAACTGACGTGCCTGCAAGACTTTGCGGAGGAACTGGAAACCGCGGGATGGGATGGGCCATCGATCAAGCAGGTGAAGCGGTGCGTTCTGATCAGCCTCTATGGCGACAAGGCAGCGGCCCGTTTGGGGCCGGAACGCGACGGCGAGTTGGCATAGTGTCGCGACGCGAGTGACAACTTTGAGAGCAAGCTACGTAGGAGTCGTTTCATGGGCAGACGCAGCGACTTTTGGTTCCACGTTCACGAACTTTCTCTGTGCTTGGAAACCGAGGGCACCGCCAGTCGGGACCGACGGCGAAGCATTTTGGAGTCGCTGGAATCGCTGCCCCGAATGGCCCGCGAGCGAGCCGCTGGTGAGCTAAGGCATCTGCTGGCCGAGCTTTGCGCGCTGCACGACGCCATGGAAGACAGGCAAGAGTTGGCCCTGTCGCGATGACTGGCGAGGCTGCCCGGAAGCGCTGAATCGGCGGAGAAATCGCCGGCTAAAGACGGCTTTTGCCGATAGTGTACATATATAAAAATCGTGACCAGACTAGTCAAGGCGCGGAACAATTTTTCGCGAACTTACGTCCAGCGCCTCGGTTCTAAATAGTGGACAGATAGTGACTTATGAGGGCGGGTCGCACCGTAAGTCCCTCGCCCACGAAATTAGCGCGCGCAGAATCATTGACGCGCGCAATTCGGCTGGGGAAATTGAGCATCGTCCCGCGCGCCGCGAGCCAATCGACGGAGCTCGTGTGAAGCCGCCAGGTGCCCGCACACGCGCCGGTCGATTTGCGAACGCCGAAGCGATTCGTCGGTTGGCCCGTCGCTGGCAGCGTCGGCCACAAAAGAGCGACGCTGGCGGTATCGGCCAGGGCGCAGCGGCGCCGGCAGCGGCCTGCCAGGCGGGACTTTTAAAACGTAAGTGAGCGGGGCGTAATGCGGGGCCTTATAAAGGGTGCAAGATTTTGGCGGACAATGACTTGGGCAGAAATGGCACAGAGAGGATTCACGTGGAATCGAGCGAAAATATAAGCGCTGCCTGGCTCGCGACGAGCGTTGCCAGCGCTGGCGCTGGCAGCGGCCGGCCACGAGGTACCAGCGCTGACAGCACCCGACCACGCGGGACTTTTAAAACGTAAGCGAGTGGCGCGTCATCCGCGGGCTTATAAAGGACGCAAGTGGTTGGCCGCCAATGACTTCGAGAATATCAGCGCCCGGCAGGTTGAGGTGGATTCGCACGAAAATATAAGCAAAAGCCCGGCGCGGAACCGCGTCTGACTTCCACGCATGAAACTGGGAGGCGACACATCATGAAATACATCTGGCTGTTCCTCGCGCTTTCGGCATGCGCTCCGCTTGCCGCACTCGCCGCCGACTCGGCCAAGCCGAACCTCGTCGTCATCTTAGCCGACGATCTGGGGATCAATGACCTGGCGTGCTATGGCCGGATGGACCAACCCACGCCGAACCTCGATCGGCTGGCGGGCGAAGGGCTGCGCTTTACGTCGGCGTATTGCGCTCAGCCGATTTGCTCACCGTCGCGGGCTGCTCTGCTGACCGGCAAGCATCCGGCGCGGCTGCACATCACGACATTTCTTCCTGGCCGGCCCGACGCGAAATCGCAGAAGCTCTTGCATCCGCAGATCTCGATGCAACTGCCGCTGGCCGAGAAGACGCTCACAGAAGTGCTCAAGGAGCAAGGGTACGCGACGGCGTGCATCGGCAAGTGGCACCTGGGAGGCCCCAACTTTGGGCCAGACAAGCAGGGCTTCGACTTTGTCCATGCCGGCCAGGCGAACACGACTCCGTCGGCTGACGAGGGTGGCAAGGGCGAATACGACCTGACGGCCCAGGCAGTGAGATTCATCGACCAGCACAAGGACGGGCCGTTCTTTCTCTACCTGCCGCACAACACGCCGCACATTCCCCTGGCCGCGAAAGCCGAGCTGGTCGAAAAGCACAAGGACGCCTTCAACCCGGTCTATGCGGCCATGATCGAGTCGATGGACGACTGCGTCGGCCGGATTCTGAGGAAGCTCGACGAACACGGGCTCACAGGCCGGACGATCGTGCTCTTTACCAGCGACAACGGTGGGCTTCATGTGCATGAGTTCGCCGGTACGCCCTCGACGCACAACACTCCGTTCCGCGGCGGCAAAGGCTTTCTGTATGAAGGGGGCCTGCGAATTCCGGCAATCCTCCGCTGGCCAGGCCATCTCAAGCCGGCGGTCGTCGATTGGCCGCTAGTGAACACCGACTGGATGCCGACGCTGCTCGCGCTGATGGGCGTGCCGGTTTCCGAGGGGCTTGATGGCGTCAACGTGGCCAGTGCGCTAGAGGGCACAGCTCCGCCCGCCAGCCGCAAGTTCTTCTGGCACTTTCCGCACTACAACAACCAGGGAGGCCGCCCGGCCGGCGCCGTGCGCGATGGCGACTGGAAATACATCGTCTATTACGACACGGAGAAGGCCGAGCTTTACAACCTCAAGGACGATCCGAGTGAGACGAAGAATCTTGCTGCCGGTGAGTTAGGCCGATTGAGCGAACTAAGCAAACTGCATAAGGCCTGGCTCAAAGACGTGGGCGCCCAGATGAACACGGAGAATCCGGATTTTGACCGTACGCTGTTTCGGCGGCTCTACGAGGATTTCGATCCCAGTCGTCCGCCGCTAGCAAAGACCGCGGCCGAGATGGAAGAGCAGATGAAGGCGTGGCGGCAACTGATGAATGAAGCGGTCCGAGGCAACGGCAAGAGCAAGAAGTAGTCGCGTCGATAGCTAGCAGCAGCCCTGCTGATAGCGGCCCAGCTAGCGGCACTGCCGGGCGAATCCTGGCAAATTTTTCCGGCAGGGCCAAAGTCGGACTGGCCCCTTGGTCGATAAGGAGCGTGACGTTTGCGCCAACTTTACCGCCTGTGCCGGTTGCATCGACCGCGGAGAACCACTTGTGAGCAAGACCAACTCGCCCCACTGGATGCAAACGACCTTGGCTGGCCTGGGCCTGTCGCTGGCCGCGATCAGCTCCACGGGCTGCCAGGGCTACTACGCCGGACAGACGCTCCCCAGCGGCTACTACATCCACGACGACATTCAGTACCACGCTCCGGGGCCGGAATTCAAACTGAGCCGCGAGGCCGCCGCTCAGAAGGCCTATAAGGCCGACCTGGAAGCCCAGCAGGCGGGACAATAACCGCGGCCCGCTGAACGCGATCTAATTGCCGCTGGCGGGATTGCCGCTGGCCGGCTCGGCCGCGCCCTTGGCGATGGCCTTGGCTTCGACGGCGTCGATTAGACTGTCGCCGTTGGTGTCAATCGCTGCGAACTTCTCGGCCGGGCCGAGAAACTCACGCCTGCTGATCGCGCCGTCCCCGTTGCCATCCATCGCGGTGAACCAGCGAGGCGTTCCCTCGGCGGGAGGCCGGGCGATTGTCGGCGGAGGTTGGAACAGCCCGTCGAGATTCTCCAGGTTCCCGCGGGCCAGGCCGACGATCAGCGACACGGGCACTTCGTTGGCGGTGATCTCGCCGTCGTGGTTGGCGTCGAGCGCCAAAAGCCGTTGGTTGATCGCTTCCATCTCCCGCGCGTCGAGCCGCTGGTCATGATCGCCATCGAGCGCCGCAAACAGAGCATCGTCGTTGTCCGCCGCCAGCAGGTGGATCTGCGCCCGCAGACCGGCTTGCTGCTGCTTGAGGAACTGGGCGATCTCGTCGGGATAGACTTTGCCGTTCTCGTCGGCATCGACGGCGGCGAACTGGCCCAGTGGGCCTGCCGCGCCCGGCGGAAGCTCCTTTTCCTCCAAGTAGCCGTTTTTGTCGGCATCGAGCCCCATCAGGACCTGTCGGGCTTGAGCATCGAATTCGGTTCCGGCCACGGTGTCGTTCAGATAGAACGTGATCGGCATTCCGCCGACGCGAATCGTAATACGCCCCGGCTGTTCGGTCGCGCTCGCTTGCGCGTCGGCCAGCTGCGGCACGATGCTCACCAGGCGAATCGTCGGGACGGGCGGTGGCGCGGGCGGCTTGTCGTCGGCCTGGTCGGGCGAATCGGCGGCCTTCTCTGTAGATTCTTTCGGCTCGGCGGGAGCCTCGCCCTCCCGCGTGACCTCGCCCTCCCGTGCGGCCTCGCCCTTGGTCGTGGAATCGATCGCCGCCGCTTTTGGCAGGCCGAAGTTCACTGCAATCACCACGTGCGGCGGCACGTCGTTGAGTCCCTGATATTCAGCCTTCACCAGCTTGCCGTCGGCATTCTTGTCAAGCTGAGTGAACAGCTCCGGCGTGAGCGGAAACGTATCGGCCCGCACGTACCGGTCCCCCGCGTAGTTCCCTTCGAGCGTGCCCTTCACCGAATCCCAATCGGCATACGGCCCCAGCAGGCGGACCGCCGTCTGCGATCCCCGCCGCCGCGCCGTCATCATCGCCGGTTCAGTCGGCGCCCGCGGGTTCACGTCGCCCCGCAGCACAATCTCGTCGTCGTCCGTGTCGCGGCTCAAGAGGCGTCCCGCTGCCGCGGCCCGCTCGTCGGCCGTTATGGCTCCATCGTCGTTTGCATCCAGGATTGCCCAGAGCGGCCAGTCGCGGCCAGTCTTGCGAAAATCGGCCAGACCGCGCACCGAAAAGGCCCGCGCCGAACCGGCATTGCGCGTCAAGAACCGCGGCAGCTCGCTGGCATCGACCGTGCCGTCCCGATCGGCATCGTACATCTCGATCACTTGCTTGTAGTCGTTCTCGTTGTTGATCGCGAGGTTGCCATACTGCCCGTACTTGAACCGCTTGCTCTCGGTTACCTCCTTCCACGTCGGGCGGCCGTCGCCATCGGTGTCGGCCACCTTCAGCACTTCCTCCACGAGCCGCTCCATGGCCTTCGTATGCGGCAGGCCATCGATCGACAACTGAAACTCGACGATCAAGGGATTCCGCGGCGCCAGGAGGAGGACGCGTTCGGTGGCGAATGTGGGAGGGGCTGGAGCGGCGGTCTCTGCCGGACTGGCAGACGTCGCCTCGGTATCGGACTGATCGGCAGGCTGCGGCTGGGCGGACGCGTCCTTCGCCGCTTGCCCGCTCGTCGATTCGGCAGCCGCTTTGGTTTGCTCCGCAGCCGTCTCGACGACTGCATTGGCTGCGGGCTTGGGGGTGACGGGAATGGGCGTCGGGCCCCGGCCGCACCCGGCCACGATTGCCGAAAGCGACACGATCAAAGCCGCTTGCCAGGCTGCGCTGTTCATCGCCCGTACTCCACCGCTTGCCGATTGGCCCGTCAGACTGGCCCGCCAGACGCGGCGCCTAACCGCATTGTAGGCGAAAGAGCGGCCATTGCACGCGCGCTGAGTAACAATCAGCGGTGCGGTGAACGTCGCAGATTGGAGGTCGAAAGTCGGAGATCGGCGGATCTGAATCCGAAATCCGCATTCCGAAATCCCAAATCCGTGTCACGGTCCCGGCGCACAGAAGTCGCAGGTCGTCACGTTGTTGACCGGCCCTGGGCAGATGAACTTGTCGATCCGAATCAGCCGCGGACGCCTGGTCGTGCAGTCGTAGATCGCCGTGGCCTTGGTCTGCACACAGCCCGGAGGCACCGTGCCGAGAAATACGCAGCCAAAATCGGCGACGGGAATGATCGACTGCGCCCGCACACCGAACTTGCGGTTTCCGCTGCCCGACAGCAGCACGTACGACTGGCCGTTGTTGTTGTTGCCCGACGCCGGGGGGCACGGAAGATTGGGAATCAGGAGCGGATGCACAATCAGCGGATTGGGAGTGCAGGAGGGATCGGTGAGCGGTGGGCAAATGCACTGATTGCTCTTTTCGTCGTTGTTGATGAATGTGCCAGTGGCAGGAGGAAGAATCGGCACTCCGCCTTGCTCAAAAAATACGGTTACCTGCACCAGGTCCTGTCCGATGCCATCGCCATCGTCGTCATCGCCGCCTTGTGGCGTTCCAGCGCCGACGCCTGTGGTCAGAGCGCCGAACCGGAACCGATCGCAAGGGGCAAAGCCGTCGTCGGCCAATCCGTCTGGCAGAAAAGTGATGGTCAGCGTGGGGCTCAATCCGCTGGCGGGCGAGAAGACGATTTGCGCCGTTGGGTTCGTAAAACCAACGAGATCGGGCTGCTCGTAGGTCGTGCCCATGCAAGTCACGCTCAAAAGGTGTGGCGAGACGTTGTCAGTAATCGTCGGGCCGTCGGCAGGGCCAACCGCCCCCAAATCGAACAGGCCGGTGCCGCCATTCGCCTGAAGATCGTAGATCACCTTGACGATCCGCAGGTTGGCCGGTGTGGTGGGCGTATTGAAGAATGCAATCCCCCAGGCGTTGTCCTGCAGCAAGTTGCCGGGACCCTGTGCCGAGGCGTCGAACAGTACCGTGCCGATACCGCATGAGGGCTGAATACCGGCGTTGAAGATGACGTTATTCGGATCGGTGTCGTCAATGGCGCCAAAGATCAGGTTGCCGGTCGGCGGAGCCATTCCCACATCGCACGCGGCGTTCTGGTTCGGACCGCCGGCTGGAGAATTGTCGTAGTTGGTGCCGATCGCCACATCGACCTTCCGCACGCAGTTGGCTGCGGCATAGTCCTGGCCGATTTGCCGCGGAATCAGCGTGTCGCCGCCGCTGGCGTCGCCCCACTGCTTTACCGCAGCCAGGGCCGCCGCCTCCATTGCGTTTTCGGCCTCCACGCGGGCCAGCCACAGGTTGGCGATGCAGATCAGCGCACAAAACAGCGCGAGCAGCGCCGGCAGCCAGATGATCAGCCACAGCGTCGCCCAGCCGCGGCGCGGGGACGGTCGAGCTACTTTCGGTTTGCAACGCATTCGGAATGGACTCCGCAGGGGCAGCCGTTACGGTTCGGGACGGATTGGAAATCCGTCCTACGGCGTTCCGACCTCGTAGCGGTAGATCGCCGTATGTTCGTACGTGTTGTTCGGATCGTAGATCTGCTCGCCAAAGAACGAAAGCTGCTTGGGCATCACCTGGCTGAGCGGCACGCAGACCGTCACGCGGACATAGCGTGTGGGTGCGATCAAGAAGCCCGGCGAAGTGGCCAGGTTGGTCTTCGGGTCGCAATCGCAGGGGACCATAGGCACGGCGTCCGATTCGCGTACCGAGACTCCTCCGCCGACATTGTGTTCGACGCGGATATGGCACCAGTCGATGCACGAACTTTGGAGCTGGTGCTGGATCGCCAAGATGATGTTGGCGGGCACCGGGCCGGCGCCCGCGGGCAGTGGGGCGGTCTGCGAGGCTTCCAGGGCTCCGACGCGGGCGGCCATCGCGACCTGCTCGGCATTGGCCAGGAACACGCCGAACTGCACAATTCCGACCGTGACGATGATGATGACCACGAGCACCATGATCATCTCAAAGGCGATTCCACCCCGCCTTGGGCGGCGGGGTGGCACATGGCGGACGCTCGTTGGCATGCGTGTTCCTCGGTCTGACGCGACAAGGAGTGGAGAGGCCGCAGCCGAGCGTCATCGCGGGCACACGATTGGCACGACCGGCCGAGAGAATCTCCCGACCGCCTGTGACGCAACTGACGTGCCATGCTGCTGCGAACCGAAGTGCGCCGCTCGAACCCGCGCATCACAATCGATACATCCCGTGCCTGCGGACTCAAGCGCGCCAGCGCCGCCAGCCGCGATCAGGTCCAGGAGGCAGTCGCAACTGCCTGAATCCCGCGGACTTGCGACCAACCGCGGCACTCCGATTGGATGACTGCCACAGGTCGCGCGCTGCAATAGCCGCCGGAGAAATGGAGCGGGAAGGGGGAAACTCGACTCCACTTGCCAACAGTACGGCACATCAATGTTTCAGTAGGGCAACGAAGTGATTCGCTATCGCAACGCCCGGCGAGTGGGCCAGTCCGTGCGACATCGCTGCTGTGTGACTTCTCCACGGTTTGCGACCTTACTCGCGCGTTGGCACGACATGTGCTTCGCTCTCTCGTTCCCACTCCTTTGGAAGCAGCGCACACATGACACTGCACGGCCGAACTCGCGCCGCTCGCCGCCGAGGCGTTTCGACGTTCGAGTCGATCCTGGTGCTGGTCGTGCTGATTATCGCGTCCTTCGCGGCTTTTCAGTTCGGCCTGGCGCTGATCGTCAAGCAAACGGTCTCGCACGCCGCAACCGTCTCCGCCCGCGAGGCAGCCAAGGGGGCCACCGCCGACGAACTCGTTTGCGTGGTCAATCGGATTCTCCAGGAGTACCGGCTGCAGATTGGCCCGGATGTCTCGCTGGTCCTGGAAAATCCGACGGCGCTCATCCCCATCGATCAGCGGGGAGGGCTGATGTGCGTTCCCCCCGCAACCCCGGTTCTGGATCCCGACGAAGTCCGCGTCACCGTGTGTGTGAGTTTGACATCCGGACCCTTCGTAAACATTCTGAAGTTCTACGGCATCGACTACACCGGACGGACCTTCGAGATCAGCTCCGTCGCCACCAAGGAATAGCCGCCAGGAGAATGCTCACCGATGTTGCACCTTGACCAAGCTCCGGCTGCTGCCCGCCGCCCCTGCCGCAATCGCCGCCGCGGCGCCATCACGCTCGAATGGGTCCTGCTCGTGACCGTGATCATCATCGGCACGGTCGGCGCCGTCGCCGCCGTGCGGAACGAGTTGGTGACCGAGTACGTCGAAATCCTCGAGACGATCTGCAAGATGAGTATCTGCGAGACGTAAGCGGTCGAGAATCTGTTCTCACTCGCGTCGTACTCGTCCTCGTCGTCGTCCTCGATTCCACCGGCAATCATCGAGGGCGAAGGACGACTCCGGGACCATGATTCGTCCCGCCTAGGGGAATTGCTTACCGTTTCCGCCAGTCGATTCCCGCAAGCTGCGCCAGCGCCAGCTCCAAGGCGTGCGTGCCGCTGCGGCCGTGGCCTTGCGCCGCAAGTGCCGTGTAGAGCTGCTTGGCCAGCGCCAGGCCGGGGAGGCAGAGGCCCATCCGGTTGGCCTCTTCCAGGGCGATTCCCATGTCCTTGATGAAGTGCTCGACGTAAAAACCCGGATCGAAGTTGTTGGCGATGATCCGTGGGCCCAGATTCGAGAGCGACCAGCTTCCAGCCGCGCCAGGCGCGACCGACTGAAGCACTGTGTTCAGGTCGAGGCCCGCCTTGTAGGCGTAGAGCAACGCTTCGCACACGCCGATCATGCCGCTGGCGATGAGTGTCTGGTTGACCATCTTGGTGTGTTGTCCCGCGCCGGGGCCCCCCTGATGGATGATCGTTTTGCCCATCGCTTGCCAGCACGGATCGAGGGCCTCAACCACGTCGCGATCGCCGCCGATCATGATCGATAGCCGTGCCTCGCGGGCGCCGATGTCGCCGCCGGAAACCGGCGCGTCGATCGCGTGCACGCCCCGCGGCTTGGCCGCTTGATAGATCTCGACTGCCAGCGAGGGCTCGCTCGTGGTCATATCGACCACGATGTTCCCCGCCTTGCTGCCGGCCAGGATGCCGTCGCCTCCGAGGAACACCTCCCGCACGTCGCGCGGGAAGCCGACAATTGCGAAAACCACGTCGCTTTGCTGGGCAACCATCCGCGGGCTGCCGGCCCAGGCGGCCCCACGATCGACCAGCGGCTGGGCCTTCGCCCGCGAGCGGTTATAGACCGTTATCGCGAAGCCCTTGCTGATCAAGTGGCCACACATCGAGCTGCCCATGACGCCGGTGCCAACCCAGCCCAGCCGCGTGACGCCGGGAGTGACTTTCAGAACTGCCATTTCCACTCTCCTAGCAAAGCAAGCGATGGTGCGAACTCAATGTGCCAAGGATGGGAGAACCAAGAACCTCTGCTTGCCGACCAGCGCCGCACTGTCTCGTGTCACGCAGCCTTTGGCCACCCGCCTCGTATCCACTTGGGCTTTCCCGCCCTTTCTACCCCTCGTCCGGTCGGCGAAGGATTTCCGCCAAAATGATTCCGTTGCGGACGTTTTGGGGATCGACCAGAAGTTGGGCGATGCTCGCCGCGCCAGGCAACGGCGCGTCGCGCGCCGCCTGCGAGGGAGAAGCCGCTCCCGCTTCCATCGTCGATTTCTTCAGTTGCCCGAGCTTGTGGTCGAATACCTGGTGCAGATGGGATTCCAGCTTGTCGTTGGCCTGATCGACCTCTTCCCCCAGATGCCGCACGTGCTCAGCGATCTCTTGCGTCCCGCGCATGTCTTGCGCGACGTATTTGCCCAATCGATCGGGCTGCTCAGCCAATTCGGCATCGACCACCTCGGCTTGCACCGGCTCGACCGGCTGGAGCATGACTACTTCGGACAGCGTGGCGGGGCGCGGAGGCTGCTGCGAAAATGGTTGCGGACGCGGAGGGGGTGGAGGCGGCGGAGGCGTCCACCCTTGCGGCTGAGCCGGGGGCCGCTGCTGCTGTTGCTGCGCTGCGGCGCGGCGGGCCGCTGCCCGGCGGAGAAATTCTTCGACTTCGTCGCGATTTGCCATCGGTCAAGGTCCACGTTCAAAGTTCAAGCTGCCCGACCTTGAACCTCGAACGTTGAATTCGGAACCGTCACTACGCTTTTGTCTGCGCCGTCATCCCTGTGCCCGCAATCGCCTGTCGCATGTTCGTATCGGCTTGGACGTTGCGCATCTTGTAGTAGTCCAGAATTGCCAGCCGGCCCGACTTAAATGCCTCGGCCATCGCCTTGGGCACTTCGGCCTCGGCCTCAACGAGCTTGGCCCGGCTCTCTTCGATGCGGGCATATTGTTCCTGCTCATTGGCAACGGCTTGTGCTCGGCGGCCTTCGGCGCGGGCGCGGGCGACGCGCGTATCTGCCTCGGCCTGGTCGGCTCGCAGGCGTGCCCCGACGTTCTCGCCGACGTCGATGTCGGCGATGTCGATCGAGACGATCTCAAACGCTGTATTCGAGTCAAGCTGACGGTCGAGCACCTCGCGCGAGATGTGGTCCGGGTTCTCCAGCACATCCATGTGGTCCTTCGCCTTGCCGATCGCGCTGACGATCCCTTCGCCGACGCGGGCAATGATCGTTTCCTCGGTCGCACCGCCAATGACCCGCTGAAGATTGGCCCTCACGGTCACGCGGGCCCGCACCTTGAGCTGAATGCCGTTCTGAGCGATTGCTTCGAGATACTGGCCACGGCCGGGGCAATCGATCACCTTGGGATAAACGCTCGTCTGCACCGCTTCGAGGACGTTGCGGCCGGCCAGATCAATTGCCGTCGCCTCGCGGAACGAAAGGCGGATGATCTTGGCCTTGCTGGCGGCGATCAGGGAACGGATCACAAGCGGGACGTTGCCGCCGGCCAAATAGTGAGCTTCCAGGGCTTTGCTCGTGATCCCTTCTTCGTCATTCAGTCCCGCCTGAACCGCCATGATCTTCGACTTGACGATCACGTCCTTATTGACCTTGCGGAACGTCATGCCGATCAAGTCGAAGATCGAGACTTTGGCATCGGTCAGAAACGACTGAATCCAGAGGCGGAAGTAGTTGGCAAACACCGCCACGATGATCAGGAGCACGAAGAGCACGATCACCGCGACGATCACCGCGGCAATCGGCCCAAACGTGGTCCAGAAGTTTTCCTGACCAAGCACCAGGGGCATGGAGAGCATCCTCTAGAAGGGGCTGGCTTCCGGCGAAAAGCTATCCGTTGGTATCTCAGTCGCTGGTCATTGTCAAGCGAGCGGTTGGTTGGTGATTCAATTGCCCGCTGCCTCGGCCTGGTCTTGTTTTCGTCCCCGTCCACGGAATCTTGCCCATTCAAGCTACTCCGCTGGCCGCTACGGCCTCGTAATATTCCTCCTTCACCAGTGAAAGGTTTTGCCACCTGCGGCCATTTCGTACTTGCCGGGGGGCAATCCATTCTTCATTCTAAGGTTCGTGGGAATGCCGTTCATTGACTACGTGCGGATGGCAGCCATCGTGCTTCTTACTGTGGGGCTTTTGCAGATGCCCGGTATGGCTTCCGCTGCCGACGAGAACGAGCCGACGATCACAACGTGGAGCGGTACTTGGACAAACCGCAAGTACAAGTCGTCCGGGCCCCTCAAGTGTGTCGCGACACGTAAGGACGACGGCACTGTCGCGGCGACGTTCAGCGGTAAGTTTGTGAATGATCCGTTTTCGTACAACGTGACGGTGAACACCAAAGCAAATAAGGACCGCATGACTCTGTCGGGGACCGCTACGCTCGAAGGCGACAAGTACCAGTGGTCCGGCTATGTCCAGGGGAGGGTGCTCTACGGCCAGTTCAAGTCGCTTAGTGGGCACAACGGCGAATTTCGGCTCGAGGAGACGACGGAAAGGCGCAGCTCCCGCTAATCCGCACCTTGGTGCGCTCGCCTGACGCCCCTGTACCACACCCAAGGTTGCCCTCGGTTGTGCGAATTACCCACAATGACGGGGAGCGACAGGAAGCTGGGGAGCCCAAAATGCCGCTGATCAGTTGCCCAGAGTGTGGCCGCCAAATTTCGACTCAGGCCGAAGCGTGCCCGCAGTGCGGCCATCCCAATCAGCCCGCAAAGCAACTGCCTGCGGGGCCGCGCTGCTACGCCTGCTCGGCCGCGGCAACCACGCGCTGCCAGAGCTGCGGCAAATTGAGCTGCGCGCTCCATTTGCAGAGCATTTATGTGCCGCACAACCAAGGCGGGGCGTATGAGCTGCGGTGCGAAAGCTGCTATTCAACGGCGATGGTTTGGAAGGTTATTGGCGGGATCATCTTTGCAATTGTCCTGTTCTTCGTTTTGATGTTCTTTCTCGGCGCGCTGCGGTAGGGGTATGGAGGCGCGCCTGCGCTTGGATTGAGCCACATTCGCGGACGAGGACGACGACGAGGACGATAACGCGAGAACGAAGCAAACGCTGGCGACCGGATCGCCTGCGCGAGTAGAATGAACCTGTCTCGCCGCTCCTCCGCTTCCGGCTCATGTCCACACCCGCTCCGTCGACGAAGATCGCCTGCCCGCATTGCCAGGGGCAGATTAAGTCGCCTGGACTGCCTGCCGGATCCGAGGTGACCTGCCCAAAGTGTGGCAAGGCCTTCAGGTTGGGGGAGAAGCCAGGGGCTGCGGGTCGGGAGTCGGGAGTCGGGAGTCGGGAGTCAGCGGTCAGCGATCAGCGGTCAGAGGTCAGAAGTCGGGACGCCGAGTCTCCTGCCGAGCCAAGGGTTCAGGGTTCAGGGTTAAGGATTCAAAAGCCCAAGGTCGCGCGGCCTCGGGAACCAGTGGCTCAACGACCGCCACAGCAACAACCGCCACAGAAGCAACCGCAGCAGCAGAAACCAGCTGCGCTTTCGCCCAAGCCAGCATTGCCGCGGGCCCATCGTGGAACGCGCGGGACCGAAAGCCCGCCACCCGCCCAGCCGCCAACGCACACGCCCGCTCCGCCATCAGCGAGCCCCGCACCTCCCGCGCCTGCCAGGCCTGCGACGGACGGCTTTGTGCCGCTCGACTTCGACACGGCGGCCCAGGCAACGCAGCCTGCGCATCAACCCCCCGGCCCGTTGCCGCCACCCCCGGAACGCCCCTCGACCGGTACAAAGACGATTGATCCGCTGATGCTGGGCCCGCAGCCGCGACCCAAGCCGCCGCCTCCCACGGAAGTGGCGGTGGTTTGCAAGCTCTGCGGGACACGGATGTACGCGCCGCTGGAGAAGATCGGCCAGAAGATTCAATGCCCTGATTGCCACTCGATCAACGAGATTCTTGCTCCGAAGAAACCGCCGCCGCCCAAGAAGCCCGGCCCGACGCTCGACGATGTGCCCGATTTTGGCCTGGGCGATCCAGGCGAGCGGCCCGCCTATCGCCCGATTGTCGCGCCACGCGGCGAATACGCGGAACTGGCCGAATTCGATCCCTCGCAGCGGCCAGCCGGTTGGAGTCGTCCTGAGCGGCTGGCTTCGTCACCGGCGTCCGCAGCCGTCGAGGAGGAAGAGGACGACGAAGAGATTGTAGTTTCCGCGCCTGTCGAGCGTCTTGAGATCAAGCCGGACATCAAGCCGCTGCCGCCCCCCGATCCCCAGGACGATATGTACGACGGCAAATTCGACGACGGGCTGATCGGCGATTGGGACGACCGGAAAAAGCCGGATGCCTGGAAGCGGGCTCCGCTCGCGGTCGGGATTATTGGCTTTCCGTTTCGATTGGAAAACCTGCTTCGGATTGCGCTCTATGCGGCTGGTCTGGCGATTCTGGCGAACCTCGTCCATGCCACGACAGCCGCCGCCAACTCCGACGATCCGTCGGCCAAGGTCGGGGCCATCATCGGGAGCATGTTTTCGGCCGTATGCCTTGGCTTGCTCGTGACATCGTTCGCCGCCGTGCTATTTGCCATCGTTCAGGACACGGCCAACGGGTCGGACGAAGTGTCGAGCTATCCCGACTGGAACTTCGTCGATTGGGTCGCGACGAGTATGTACTTTCCCGTTGCCGCGTTCGTGGCGGGCTTGCCTGGCTCGATCTTCACAGTCGCCCTGATTAGCGCCGGGCTTAATCCAACTTTCGGTGCGTACGCGGCCATTGCACCGCTTGTATTGAGCTGGGTAGTGCTCTTTCCACTGGTACTTTATTCGATGCTGGCCGAGGGTTCGATCATGGCCCCGTTTTCGGTCGCGACCTATAAGAGCTTGCAAGAGGCGCCCGAGGGGTGGGTCTTCTTCTACATGTATGCCGCCGTGTTGGGGCTTATGGGTGGAGCCGCCTTTGCGTGGGTCTGTTCACCCAGTTGGTTTGTAAACACCATCGGCTCGATTGGCGTGGTGTTTGTGGGCTTCCTCTATTGCCGCATCCTCGGCCGGCTGATGTGGTATTCGGCGGAGAAGATGGCGCGGCTCGAGCGGCAGCGGGCGGGGTAGGACGGATTTGCAATCCGTCCCCACGGCGCGCGTAAAGGCCGCTCGACGAACTCGGGCAGCCCGGCGAGAGATCGCTCCCAATGCTTGTCCCACACGGAGTGTGGGACTACCTATGACACGGCGACCGCTTCGTCGCGATGAGAATGGGCGCCGAGAATTTCTTCTTCCAGCGTCTCAGCAGTCTCGCGAGCGGTCAGGTAGGCCTGGGCCAAGAGGCGGCGGCCCGTCGCCGTGTGTACGGGCAAGATGCGCGTCGGCCGCGGCGTGTGATCGGCAAACAGTGTGACTTTGGTCGGATTGACCGCGTCGATCTGAACGACACCGGCATCAAGCCGATAGCGAACGAGAATCTCGATTTCCCGAGCCTTGGGCTCGTCCTCCCAAACAATGCGGTAGGTGTGCATCTTCCTGCTCCCAACGGTTATGTGTATTGGCGGCGAATTTTCCGGTAAGGAAAGCTACTGAGTATAGGTCCATGTTCGTCGCGGCCCAAGGCCGACTCGATGAATTCCTGTCGAAATTGGACGTATTTCGGAGCGTCCCGGGATGACTGCGCCGGCAGGACTAAGGACGCGAACTAAATCCACGACAAGTGCTGTGTAAGGATGCTTGTTTTCCCTTAGTGCTTATTGAAGCGATCTGCCGCCTTCAGGTTCCCAGTCGGCTGGGTTAGGCTCTGGCGCATGGATCTGCATCTCAAAGACCGCGTGATCCTCGTATCCGGAGGGGCGAAAGGAATCGGCGGAGCCATCTGCCGCGTCCTGTCTGCCGAAGGAGCCGTGCCGGTCGTCATTGGTCGAAACAAGGTGGACAACGAGCGGCTGATGGCCGACATCGAGCGCTCAGGTGGCCGGGCATTTGCTGTGACCGCCGAACTGACGCGAACCGAAGAGACGCAACAGGCGGTCGAAACAGCGCGGGCCAGGTTCGGCCGGATCGACGGCCTGGTGAACAACGCCGGCATCAACGACGGCGTGAACCTGGAGCAGGGTGACACCGAGCGGTTTCTCGCGTCGCTCCGCAAGAATCTGATTCACTATTACGAGCTGGCTCATTTTGCCCTGCCCGAACTCAAGAAGAGTCGCGGGGCGATTGTCAACATCGGCTCGAAGGTGGCCGAGACGGGCCAGGGAGGCACGTCCGCTTATGCTGCGGCCAATGGCGGGCGAAACGCCTTGACGCGTGAATGGGCGGTTGAGCTGGCAAAGTACGACATTCGAGTGAATGCAGTGATCGTCGCCGAGTGCTGGACCCCCATGTACGCCACTTGGCTCTCGTCGCAGCCCGATCCGGCCGCTGCTCGCCGGCAGATCGAACAGCGCATTCCACTCGGCCACCGGATGACGTCCGGTGAAGAAATCGCCCACATGGTCGCCTTTCTGCTCTCCGATCGATCCAGCCACACGACTGGGCAACTCATCCACGTCGATGGAGGCTATGTGCATTTGGACCGGGCGAGTGACTGACGAGCGTACCGGCCTGGGCCGGAATCCTGGCGGTCTGCACGAGCCGATAGCCCAGCACACGAAGGATCACTAGCGCGGCATAAAGAAGTGATCCGGCCAGATAGACCCACACGGCGAGCCAACTGAATCCATCGAGAAATTCCCGCCAGACCCAGGAATTCGTCCACAGCGACGGCAAGCGATTGCCATAACGCACCGAGTACGAATACCAGTTGAGCACGGCCAGCAGTGCTCCAATCGGCGGCATCGCCAGAAACAGCACCGGCAGCCGCAGCCAGGGCGGTCCTTCGCCCAGGGCGGCCCATAACGCGACCACAAACACGAGAGCAACCAGAATTCCGGCCGTTAGCAGCGTGACGACGCCGTCCTCGAAGAACGGAAGCAGCGCCTGCAGGGACAGCAGGTCAAGCGCGCGCAAAACCCCGAGAATCAAGGCCAGGCTCGTCGTCCAGATCAAGACGTGCCGGATGCTGAACTGGGCCATTTGGAGTTGTTTGCGTACCGAAGCATTGGTGACGGCTGGCAATGGCAGCGCGTCGATGCGCTGGAGGCGAAATCGTCGCCACCGCAACAGCAGGCACAGGGCGGCCAGGGCGATCATTTGGACGGGAAACATTTCGCGGGCAAAGCTGTATCGTTCGAATGACGGCAGCGAGAGCAATAGCCCTGCGACGGCACATACGGGAAGGCGGATCACCCACGGTGTAGTTCCTAAAATGGCCCAGATGATCGTGAGCCCCACTTGCGCCGCGAATAGCGAGCCTGGCAAGAGCCGCCCGTGATCCCAGTAGCCGCTTCCTTGGGCAAACACCGACGCGGCGAGCAGTTGCATATCGACCAGCACCCAGCCCCAGACATACAGTCCCCACCGCCACCACGGATTGTCGAGCAGCTTACCGCACAGCCACCCCATGAGGCCGATCTGCGCCACAAACGCGGCCATCGTCAGCACAATATGCAGCGTGTCGGACGGATACAACTGCAAGCGGGTCAGGAGCCAATGATCCGCGGCCGTGAAGATCGCCGGTACGAGCGCCCCGACGAGCAGCAAACGGGCCAGCGGCAGGCGAATTGTGTCAGCCATCAAGCAAAGCACTACTAGTCGGTGCTGCCGTAGGGCAGGTTGCAAATCTGCACTCTACTCAACCGAGAACTTATGCACCGTCGTCGAGCGGTACGTTTCGCCGGGCTTCAGGACCGTCGAGGGAAAGCTCGGCTGATTGGGTGAATCGGGGTAGTGCTGGGTTTCGAGACAGAACGCCTCGTGCTGTTTATAGCCTCCTTCACCCGCGCCGCCTCCAAGGAAATTGCCGCAGTAAAGCTGCACGCCCGGTTCAGTCGTGAAGATCTCCATGACGCGGCCGCTGACTGGATCCTTGGCCTTCGCGGCCAGTTCCAGCTTTCCTTGCTGACCGCGGAGCACGAAGCAATGGTCGTAGCCTTTGGTCTTATGCGGATCTTTCTTAACTTCATCGATTCGCTCGCCGATCGCGTGCGGCGTTGTGAAGTCAAACGGCGTTCCTTTCACGTCGGCCAGCCTGCCGGTCGGAATCGACGTGTCGTCGATCGGCAGGTATTTATCGGCAGCAAGCGTCAGCACGTGCTTCAGAATCGTGCCGCTCCCCGCTCCGGCGAGATTCCAGTAGGCGTGGTTGGTGAGGTTGACGACCGTTGCCTTGTCGGTCTTGGCTTCGTAGTCGATCTTCAGTTCGTTGTTGTGAGTTAGTGTGTACGTTACCGTGACGTCGAGCTTCCCAGGATAGCCCTCTTCGCCGTCGGGACTTGTGTAGGTGAATCTCACAGCCGAGTCGCGCCCCTTGAGAACCTCGGCCTTCCACATCACCGCGTCGAACCCCTTGATGCCACCATGCAGATGGTTCGGCCCATTGTTCGTCGCCAGCGAATACTCCTTGCCATCGAGCTTGAATTTGCCGCCGGCAATGCGGTTGCCATAGCGGCCCACGGTCGAGCCGAAATAGGGATGCCGCTCGAGATAGCCCGCGAGCGTGGGAAAACCGAGCGTGATGTTGGCCGTCTTGCCCGCCTTATCGGGCGCTTCGACGCTGATCAGCGTGGCGCCGTAATCAATCAGCCGGACTTTGACCCCGTGGCCATTGATGAGTGTGAAGACGGAAACGTCCTTGCCGTCTTTGGTTTTGCCGAAGGGCTTTTGTTCAATGCTGGACATAGGGGCGAGGAGGGCAGTTTCGGGTTGGAGCTCTACAGGTTTCGGCTCTTGAACAGCTCGCACGCCAATCTTGGGATTCGGGGGAAGCTGTGCTTGAGCTTGTGGGGCTTGGACACCAAATGGGATCGCGCCGAGGGCGAAGACGAAGCAGGCGATTCTAGCGGGCCAATGCAGGTTGCAAATCGGGCGCGGCATAGGGAGATTCCTGGAAGAAAGCAACGAACTGGACAAGTGCCTGGATTATGAAGCAAACCTGAGTGGCGATACAAGTCTCGCCGCGGCAAGGAGTTACCGATTGGGAGCAAGAACTCTTGCCGGGCGGAAACTAACCACTCAGCAGGAGCGACCAAAGGGCATCGGATGCTTGCAACCTGACGCGATGAACGAGCCGCCCGTCGATTGGCCCGCCGCGCTCGCCCAGCACGACCGCTGGCTGCGAACCGTGGCTCTTGCGCGCCTTGGAGAGCCGCAAGCCGTCGATGAGGTGATACAGGAAGTCGCGCTGGCTGCGGTGCGGCAGGCGGCCCCGTTGGCCGACCCGAGCAAGGTTGCCCCGTGGCTTTATCGCCTGGCGGTGCGACAGGCGCTCTTGTACCGCCGGAAGTGTGGTCGGCGGCGGCGACTTGCCAGCCGCTACGGCGAGCAAGTCCGCGCGGGCGACGCCGGTGGACGAGCCGAGGTGCTCGACCCCCTGGGTTGGCTGCTGGCCGACGAGCGGCGTGTGCAGGTGCGCCGGGCCCTCGCCGAGTTGGCGCCGCGCGATGCGGAGGTCCTGCTGCTCAAGTACACGGAGAACTGGAACTATCACCAAATCGCCGCCCACTTGGGCGTGTCCCACAGTGCGGTCGAGACCCGCTTGCACCGGGCCCGTCGCCGGCTGCGTGAAGAGCTTGCGGCAATGAACGTGATCGAGGTTGGCAAATGAATCCCTTTGACAAGGCCAAGGAAATGTTCGACGACGACGCCCGGTTCGACCGGCTTGTTGATGGCGAACTGGCGGCGGCTGAATACCAAACTTTGATCGCAGGGCTCGACGACGAACCCGGCGGCTGGCGGCGCTGCGCCCTGGCTTTTCTGGAGGCGCAAGCACTCGGCGGCGAGTTGGCGGCCATTCGCCGTAGCGGGAAGTTGGCCGAGGAACCGACCGCCGCAGTAACGGTTACATCCCGCAAAGCCGCGAATCCAACGCAGTGGCGGCTCTTACTGGCCATGTCAGCATCGTTTCTGGTTGCGTTCATCCTCGGCGTGACGCTGCCGGGCCTCTGGCACCCAGGAGGAACCGCGCGTGAAGGCGGCGGCAATCTCGCCGTCGGACCGATGGAAACGGAACATAGCATCGCCATTCCCGAGAGTCAGATTCGCACCGTCGGCAATGCCCGCCTTGTCGTGTTTGGCCCGGGAGGTACGCAATCACCAGCCGGAGTCGTTCCCATTTATGAGCTGTCCGCCGAAGCCAGCAACTCGTGGCTCACGCAGCAAGATCCGATGCTGCCGGTGGAGTTGATCAAAGAGCTCGAGCGCCGTGGGCATCGCGTCCAGCGGCAGGAGGAATATGTTCCTGTGAACCTCGAAGATGGCCGCGAAGGGGTCATTCCGGTTGAAAGCTACCAAATTACGCCGGTCAGCCGGCGAGCGTATTAGGGGGATTCCGTAGGACGGATTTCCAATCCGTCCGCCACTCAGGACGGATTACAAATCCGTCCTACCAGGAAAGGACGAAGGTTATGGTAAGCAAGTCATTTTGCTCGTGGATTGCACTTGGGCTCTTGAGCGCCGCGGTTCCCATCGCCGGCGCATTCGGCCAGGAGGCGGCACCCCAATCTGCGCCGCCGAACGTTGTGCCGCTACGGGTAACGCTGCGAGCGCCTGCCGAGGGCGAGGCCAGGGGCGTCCTGGCTCTGATCAGCGACGGCGCACAAGAGGCGACGAAGGTCGAGGAACTCGCGACCGGCGACTACTACATCGGCATTGCCTTGGGCGAATTGCCCGAAGTGGCCAAGAAACAACTTCATCTCGAGAATGGCCTGGTGGTTGATGACGTGCTTCCCGACAGTCCCGCGGCCAAGGCCGAGTTCAAGCCGCAGGACGTGCTCATTCGCGTCGGCGAGCAGAAGCTCGAGCAGCCGGCCGACATTCTGAAGGCGGTGAATGAATCCAAGGACAAGGAGATGCGGATCGTTTTGTTCCGCGATGGCAAAGAGATGACCCTGAAGGTCACTCCAGCGAAGCGTCCGAAGCCAGATAGCGGCGAGACGCGGAAGGTTGAGACGTACGAAGCCCGCGTTCCCAGTAGTGCGATCCAGCGGATCGAAGAGGCCTTACGCGAACTGAAGGGTCAGGATGGCGCCGCCCGGGCACTGGAACTTTATTTCCCGCGGCCGGGTGTTGTGGCGCAGAGGACCGTGACGGCCAGGATCGCCGAACTGCCCAAGAATTTGAAGATCAGCATCACGCGCGAGGGGGATGGCCCGGCCAAGATTCATGTCGAGCGCGAAGGCAAGGTTTGGGATACCACGTCCGACAAGCTAGACGATCTGTCCGAGGATGTTCGCGGTCAGGTCGAGCAGATGCTCTCGCAGGTGATCCGTCCGATGCTGTCCGCGCGGGCGCGGCAACTCGTTGTGCCCAAGGGCGCCAACGTAGTGCCGCCGCTCCTCGCCCCGCAGCCAGTCGCTCCTGGAACACCTGCTGTAACGCCTTCGCCCAATTCACCGGCTGCAACTCCGACAATGTCGCGGCTGCACGCCTACCGAATTGCCGAAGGGAAGGACAGCCTGGAAGCCAAGGTCGATCAGATCCTAAAGAAGCTGGGTGCTGACGACGACGATAAAACGCTGGAAAAACTCCGTGACGAGGTCGAGCGGCTGCGGAAGGACGTCGATGCGCTGAAGAAAAAGTAGGACGGAATTGCATTCCGTCTCGGACGCAACAACAACACCCCGACCATTGGTCGGGGTGTTGTTCGTATCCAATGGTCAGGGCTGTGAGTGATGGGACGGATTGAAAATCCGTCCTACCGGTACACGCCGCCGTAGCCGCCGAAGCGGCGGCCG
>Ga0065705_10104195_pt1 | contig 39418 bp, 26 predicted proteins | sample SwibulcommuniRL2_FD_59092 | JGI IMG/M metagenome (GOLD analysis project Ga0065705, IMG submission 59092) | Bulk soil microbial communities from switchgrass field near Rose Lake, East Lansing, Michigan, USA - RL2 Bulk Soil v2 (version 2) | ecosystem: Environmental > Terrestrial > Soil >...
GGCACCGGCTCCCCCAGCCTGAACCGCCGGCGAAACTTACGCCGCGTGGACGCGGCGGCTAAGCGAGACAGCGACTACGCCTCCCGGACGCGCGTCGGCAGGATGACCATGGGGACACCGTCCCATTGGAGGCGGCGCTGAAGCGAATAGGCCGTCTGGTTGTGCAAGAGCGCGCCGTACCACGTTTCGCGCTGGAATACGAGTTGGCCGGCAAAGACGACCGACTTGGGAAAATCGCGATGGACCGTGCGGCAGAGCTGCTCGAGTTCATCGACGACGTCGGTGCCGATCGCCATGTAGGCCCGCGACGGAAAGCCGAGCCGGCGGGCCAGCTCAACGTACTTCTCCAGGGACGACTCGGTGAAACCACGAAGGTGCTCAACCTCCTCGGCTCCCTTGAAATTCCCCGAATCGACGACGCCGACGGAGATGAAGATCATGTTCTTGAAATGATTCGGCACGAAGCGGACGGAGTTGAGCAGCGTGTGCACGCCCAGGCCGCTGTATCCGCCTACGAGGATCACGGCGGTGTGCTCGTTGGGATCGGGGGGCGCCAGGTTGGGCTCCCCTTTGATTTCGATCGTGCCGAGCGATTCGTCGAGCCCCTTGAGCCGCGTCCGGACGTGGCCGTAGTAGCGGCGGATGAGTAGGCTGACCGCCGTCAGCGATCCAGTAAGCGCGACGGTCTTCCAGGCCCCTTCGAAGAACTTGAATCCTACGGTCACGCACAGGATCGAGCCGCACATTATGGCGCCGAAAATGAACAGGGACAGGCGCGTCCGCCACTTCGGGTGCTTGCCGCGATTTTGATACCAGAGGAACGACATTCCGATCATCGACAGCGTGAACGTGACGAACACGTTGATTGAGTACATGATGAGAAGTTCGGCGACTTTGCCACTGGTGGCCCACAGGGCGAGCAGGGCTGCGCCCCCCATCAGCAGGATGCCGTAGTGCGACGCGAGACGCTCGGAAAGGCTTCCGAACCAGTGGGGAACCCACGAGTCATGGGCCATGTTGGCAAGGCACTTCGGCCCGCCGATGAATCCGGCCTGTGCGGCGACGATCAATAGCGCGCTGGCGGAGAGGACCGTGATCCAGACGAATGAACTGGCGAGCCAAGAGGGCATGAACTTGACGAATTCCTCTGCAAGCAGGTGGTTCATCGTCTTGCCGCCGTGCGCCGCCGTGAGGCCCATCAGCAGGTAGGCGAGCATCAGGCCGCCGGCGGTGATGGCCAGCGAAATCGCCATGTAGATCATCGTCCGCTGGGCGGTGGCAACGCGGGGCTCGCGCATCACTGCCATGCTGTTTGACACGGCCTCGATACCGGTATAGGTGCCAGCGCCCAGCGAATAGGCTTTGAGGAAGGTGAAGATGACCCAGCCCCAGCCGATTGCGGGATTGGTAACGTCGGTCCGCAAATCGCGGACAATTTCGGTCGAAAGCGTGGGGACTTCGAAGAGGTGCATGCCGATCACTCCGAAGATCAAGATGGAGTGCGTGACGAGGAACGTCACAAAAATCGGCATCAGAATCGTGATCGACTCTTTGACACCGCGCAAATTCAGGATGATCAGCACGACGATCGCTGCCGACTCGAAGGCGATCTTCCACTCGAGGGAGGTCACTCCCAGGAATGTCCATTCGGTTCCTAAGCCGATCGACAACAGGCCGAACAATGCGTCGCCGGCCGCGGCAATCGAGACGGTCACGGTCAGGATGTAATCCACGACCAGAGCACAACCGGAGAGCGCGCCCACCCAACTGCCGAGCATTTTGCTGGCGACCAGATAGCCGCCGCCGCCGCTGGGGAACGCCTCGATGATGTGGCTATAGCAGGCCGAGATCACGATAACGGTGAAGGCGGTCGCCAAGGCCAGGAACACGGCCAAGTATTCGTGCCCCTTCAGTTGGACGAACGCTTCCGAAGGGCCATAGCACGAGCTGGACAGCCCATCGGCTCCCAAGCCGACCCACGCCAGGAAAGCGACGAGCGACACGTGCTGAAAGACGCGGCTGTCGCCCAGGTCGAAGGGCTTGCCGACGAGCAAGGTCTTGACCTTTTCTTCGATCGTCGGCTGTTCCGCGGGGACCGTCTCGTCGGGATGGATTTCGCGCACCGAATCGGACAATGTGTCGTCGGCGCTCGGCTTTTCAGTGATCGGTTTGGCAAGGGGAGTCGCCGATTTGGTCCCGCTGGCTTTCTTCCCTGGATTGGCTTTCATTCCTGTCGTATCCGAGCCAGTCGCGCGGCGACCCACGCGGCCACATGCCAGTCTCGTCCCGACTGCTCGCTCGCAAAGCAGGCCGAGGAGGGCGGGCTTGTCAGAAGGAGCCGCGATTGGCCGCCAATCGGCGGGGGCTCATGCTGAAGGCACGTAGTGAGGCGCAACTGGTGATTGTTACCCACCCTACCAGAGCAGCCGCGATGGGCCGCTCGTTACAATTCGTCGGCAACCATCATACCTTGGCGTAAGGGTCGTGCGTAGCAGCCGACTGAGTGAACGTAAGTTCTTCCGGCCAAATGACTTAGAGGGCGATTTGCCGCGCATCAGGACGCCACACTCACTCCGAATCCGGTCGCCTAACGAATTTGCTCGATCGAGTTGATGGTGATCGACTGGACGGGCAACTTGGCAAAATCGCCATTGGCGGACGTTGGGACCTGTGCGATTCGATCGACAACTTCCAGGCCGGCAGTCACCTGCCCGAAGACGCAATATCCCCAATCTTCGTCGGGGACGCCGTCCTCAGACGATACATCGCCATGAAAGTCGAGTGACGGATTGTCCGCCAGATTGATGAAGAACTGGGACGTCGCCGAGTGCGTGCTGGCGGGGTCACGGATCATCGCCACGGCGCCGCGGACGTTTTTCAGGCCGTTCTGCGATTCATTGAAAATAGGCGAGCGGGTCTCTTTGGCGGTCAAGTCGCTCGTGTAGCCGCCGCCGATGATCATCGAGCCGCCTTCGACGTGATGGAAGATCGTGCCGTCATAGAACCGCCTTTGGGCATAGTTGTGCAGGAAATTATCGACCGATTGCGGGGCCTTTTCGCGGAACAATTGGAGCTGAATGTCGCCCTCCGACGTGTGCAAGACGACCAAAGGATCGACCGGCTTGGGCGGCGTGGGCTTGGGTTTGGCAGCGGGGCGCGAAACAGACGTGGCCGCGCTAGTCGTCCCGGCCCCGGCAGCAGCGCTCGACTGGCCGACGTCGGCCTTGGGGCCGCTGCCGCAGCCTGTCAACCAACAAGCCAGGATTAAGGCGAGCACTGCCAGCCCAAGTAATGCCAAACGAACAGCCTGCATGATCGAAGCCTCCCTGCAAACGGCGATACTACGCGCGGCCGAATCATCCGCAGTTTACCCAGATCGTGCAACATCAATTTGACCGCGTCGCCGGGCTGCCAGCGGCAGTGAAACGCGGACGAGCGATGCTGACGCGCTGCGCCTCACTGGATAGAATACGGCTGAATATCGCCCTCATCCGCAAATGCACCGGTCAAGTGGCAATTTGCCGCCTGATAGCGATCCGATATGACTATTCCCGCCGGATTCGAACACATCGTTCGCGAGCAGGAGCCGCTGGCGCCGCACACCTGGTTTCGGCTTGGCGGGGCGGTACAGTATTTCGCGGAGCCGACGACGATCGAGGAGCTTTCGGCTCTGGTCCGCCGCTGTCACGAGGAGGGAACTCCCGTTCGCGTGTTAGGCGGTGGATCGAACTTGCTGGTGCGCGACGAAGGGCTGGCTGGCCTCGTGGTTTCGCTATCGCCGGCGATATTTGGGCAGATTGAAATCAGCGGCCGACGCGTTACCGCCGGCGGCGGGGCGCGATTGGGCCATGTCATCTCAGCAGCCGTTCGCGAAGGTCTGGCGGGGCTCGAACTACTGGTGGGAATCCCGGGGACGATCGGCGGCGCCTTGCACACCAACGCCACGGCGCACGGCGGCGACATTGGGCAGTGGACGGTGTCGGCGACTGTTATGAACCGTCGGGGAGAAATCGTCACGCGGAACCGGGCCGAGCTGCGCTTCGGCTATCGCGACAGCAACCTTGACGAACTCGCAATCCTCGAAGCGACGCTGGAACTGGAGCCGGGCGATCCCCAGCGCCTGACGAAGCAAATGCAGCAGGCCTGGATTCTCAAACGGGCGGCGCAACCGATCTCGGACGAAAGCGCGGGGCTGATCTTCAAGAGTTCGGGGGGCGTTAGCGCCGCCAGCCTCATCGAACAAGCCGGCCTCGAATCGGCTCACGTCGGCCAGGCGTCGATCAGCGACAGGAACGCAAACTTCATCGTCGTTGGTTCGGGGGCCACCAGCCGCGACGTATTGGCGCTCATCGAGCAGGTCCGCAAGGGTGTTGCGGAGCGAACCGGCGTTGAGTTGGAGATGGCGGTCGAAGTGTGGTGAGTGCTAATCTTGCGCTTCCCGAAATGGAGTTCGGGCCATGGGAACAAAATCCTCGAAGTCGCCTGCCTCGATTCCGCGGGCAATACACCTGGCTCATATCTTGCGGCGACCGCACATCCGCGGACTGGTGTTGGCCGCTGGAGTCGTTTTCGCGGCAATCATTGGTTCGCTCGTGGCCTGGAACCGCTGGGGTGCGCCCAGCACGCGCGGCGCGGACTACGTCGTCACACCCGATAAGATTCAGCTCAATCCGCGGCCCGCTTGGATTCATTCCGACGTCAAGGCGGAAGTCGTTCGCTCGGCCAATCTCAGCCGGCTCGACCTGCGCGACCGGCGGCTTGTCGAGCAAGTGTCGCAGGCGTTTGCCCTGCATGCCTGGATCGCCAAGGTGCAGCGCGTGGAGAAACGGTTTCCTGCGCAAATAGCGGTCACGGTCGAATACCGCCGGCCTGTCGCGGCGGTGGAACTGGCGCGCGGCGGCCAACGGGAGCTGCTCTTCGTCGATACGGAGGGGGTCCTGCTGCCGTCGCTCGATTTTGCGGGCAATCAGGCGGCCGACTACCTGCGCATTGGCGGCGTGACTTCCACGCCTGCGGGCATTTATGGCTCGCCTTGGGGAGATGAATGCGTCGCAGGCGCGGCTCAAATTGCCGCCGCCTGGGGAGAGCGGTTCAAGACCGCGGGGCTTTACCGCATTCTTCCAAGCCAGACAGCGGGCGGCCAAATCCACTACGAACTGCGGACGCCCGGCGAAACGCGCGTCCTGTGGGGCGCCGCACCAGGCCGGGAATCAACCACAGAACCGGCCCCAGAACAGAAGATCGCCGCGCTTCTCGAGTACATTACCGACAAGGGCCCGCTCGACCGGCCCGATGGCGAGCGGCTGCTCGACCTGCGCATCCTAGCGGCTCACGCGAATCCTCGAACCACTGCGAAGAATAACGATTCGCCCCGCTAGAGTCACGGTAGGCTTCCAATCGCCAGCGACATCTTGTCGCCACGGCCTGTGGGAGGTCAAAGGTACGTACGGTAACGCGCATTCTCCAGAAAACGAGCCTTGTGGGCGCAGGTTCGATGTGTAACGATGCGCGTTCGATGCTGATGGTGGCCAATCCTGTTCAGATATGTCGCCGCAACACTCTTCTCTAGCATGGGATGGATCCGATGGGGGCCCGCAGTGACTTTTGGCTCTGCGTTCACGAATTGAATCGTTGTCTCGACGCGGAGGGGGAAACAGGCGACCAGCGCCGCGAGAACCTGCTCAATTCGCTGGCCGACTTGCGGCCAATGGCGCGCGAGCAGGTGGCGCACGAAATGCGGTATCTGCTCGCCGAGTTATGCGTTCTTAATGAGTCGCTGCGAGATTCCCTCGATAGCGATTTGGTGCTTTCTACGGAAGCGCCCCGCTAGATCCGATCGATTAATCCGGCGGGCAATTGCGCAGGCGCGGCGCGTTACGCGCTGCTCGGCTGCCATTTTTGCGCTCGTCTTAGGCTACGTTCCGCTGGCAGGTGCCAGAGCTGGCGCTGCCATCGTCGCCGATGGCGAAGGTGGCTGCGGCACAGGCGGGGGAGTGGCTCGAGCACTACCAAACGAAGCGGCCGCATCCACCACGGCACAATCCACTTCACGGGTGCGATAAGATGGACCTGTGGCGAAGTTGTAACGACAATTCGACTACTTGCATACGTGCAATCTGCCGACATCGGAGGCCGAGTGATGCTCCGCGTACTTCCGATCGTGGTGCTTTCCACTATGGTCGTCGCGATCGGAGGGTTACTGCGCGACACTTCCGGCAAAGAATGGGGCGAGATCGATGAGCAGGTTGCATTCTCCGGTGACTATTCTCGGGCTATCGAATTGGACGCCGGCCAGACTGTGGAAATCCTAGCCGGAGTTCAGTCGCCTTCGAAATTGCCTCCCAACGCGCGAATCGCCGCAGAATGGCAAGGTCCTGCCGCGGATGCAGGAATTCGCAAAGTCCTGCACGCGCTCGATCCGGATCTTTATCTGGTGTATCGGGCGCCACAGCAGGGGCGCTACACGCTTTCGTTACGCTCAATCAACCATGAAGAGCCGGCGGCCAGCACACCGCGGTGGCGCGAGTCCGGCGTACTAGCCGGAGTAAAATCCTTTCCCAATGACACTCCATGGCCGGCAGGCCACGAGGTTCCTGTCGGCGTGATGATCCGCTGCACCGACTTTGGCGCTGTCACCCGCGGCGGCATTGTCGAAATGGAGCCGAACAATTCGATTGCGCAGGCCCAGCCGCTGCCTCTTGCTGCGGGTGACGGAAACCAGACGATCCGTGTCACCGGAGGCGCGGATGACGTCGAGTACTTTGACAACAGCCAGTTCGGCGAGTCGGGAGACGACTGGTTTCGACTGGAGTATCAGGGTAGCCAGCCGCGGCTGCTTTCGGTCAACATGATGCCCACCGACCCCTTCGTTGCCGCCCGGGTGCGCTGCTACACGCCCGACGGAATGGAATACACCAAGGGGAAACACCTTAATGAGACGGCACACGAGCAAGTCGAGGAGCATCGGACGGCGATCGTCCGGACGCTGGAACCTGGCGGCGTCTATCTGCTGCGCGTGGAGGCGAACTCCCCCGGCTACGACCTCGAGGTTCGCATCCGCCAGCCGGCGCCGCTGGCCGACCCAAAGGAAGCGGTGCGGCTGGCTATGTATGACCATATTGCCCAGGTATCGGCCTGGCTGATGAACCGACCGCGCGGCAACAGCCTCGACCGCCGCCTCCGCGACACCGGAAGCCTGTACGGCAGCAATTGCATGAGCTGCCACACGCAGTCGGGCGTGTGGGGGCCGGCAGGACCAATCTCCCACGGCTACCGGATCGAGAATCCGCTGCACTACCGCCACTTGATCAACGTGATGTACGAATCGCTCAGGCCGACAAACGTCCTGAAAGATGCCGCGAACAATACGAGCCTCGCGCCGCACGATTTGGGCGACGGCCCGGCAGGCACGCGCGTGGCCGGACACAATGTGCTTACGCTCGAAACGGCGGTCGCGCCCCGCAAGCTACATGCGAAACAGCAGATTCGCACGGCCAACTACGTACTGCAGACGAGCGACCCCAGTGGCATCAATGCCGCGGGGAAAGGCTCAAACGTCGGGCAAGGCGTCGTGATTCTGTACGCTGCCGAGATACTGCGGCGGGCCTGGGACACGACCGGCGAGGCCTGCTACCTGGCCGGCATCGAAGAGCGGGCGGCAAAGATCCTGGAAATCGAGCCGAAATACGCCGACGACTTGGCGCACCGCATCATCTTTTTCCGGCGCGTTTTTCCTGCCGACTATGCTGCACTCAAGGACAGCTCTGCGGAAGCTCAGAAGTTGGTCGAGCGGGCCCGCGCGCAAATCGAACGAGACGAGCAAGCGCTGCGCGCCAGCCAGCGGCACGACGGCGCCTGGGGATTTGCGCCGGGCAAGGTCGATTCCGACGCTGACCCGGCGCCGACCGCACTAGCGATCGACGCGCTCGTCGCGCTCGGGGCCGATCGAGACGATCCGGCGGTGGCTCGCGGCGTGCAGGCATTGCTCAAGATGCAGCATCCCTATGGCCTTTGGAACCGCTCGGCGCGCACGGGCTTTGTCACAACTTCTTATGTACTGCACACGCTTTCGCGGCTTTATCCAGATTCGCAGGCAACACTGACGCGCAGCGACCTCGCTCCGCAGCCCGAGGAGTCGCTGCATGATGCGGTCGCGCGGATGCGACTGCTTGCCCATGTGGAAGCGTGGAGCACTTCGGCGACCACAGTGTCTCCTACGCAGCTTTTGGGCCTTATGCAAGACGGCGCAGACGACGCCAGCCCACTGGTGAGGTACTGGGCAATGATCGCGCTTGGGGCGCGGCACGACAGTAGGGCGGTCCCGACCCTGATCGGGGGACTGGGCGATCACGCGAAAATGGTCCGCGAGGCTGCCCGCTGGGGTTTGCGACAGTCCTTGCTGGACGATCAGGGCTGGGAGCAAGTGTTCGATGCTTATGAGCGCGGCGACGATCTGACGCGCGAGCAGCTAGCCGCCGCGCTCGTGATGCGGGCTGACACGGTAATGACGGAGTCGAGCGTTGAACTCCAGCGGCTGGCAGCCATGCTCGACCGGATGATGAGCAAGGATGCCAATCCGTCCGTGCGGGCATGGGCTGCTCGTGCTGCTTGGAATTGGTGGGTGTGGAACCCTCCGATCCGGCAGCGGCTGAACGAGGCGTATCTCGCAATGCTGCAATCGCCGGAGCCGTCTCTCTTGGTCGAGAATGCCAAGCGCTATCAGCTCCAGGCGCTATTGATCGTCAACGGAAACCGGGCCAGCGCGAACTACGATAACCCCTATTTGGAATTGACAGACTTGTTGCGGAATGCCGGTGAGGCTATCGAGAAAGGGCCTGCAGGACGATTGATAAGCGAGAGGCTAGCGCGGGCCGCGGGGACATATTACAACGCCTCCTATGGCTCCAATGGTACGGGGCAATTGGGCTATTCCACGCCACAATCGTCCCAAACCATCGGACGCGCAGTGCTGGATTTCTGGCAGCGCGCTGAGCAAGACGGCGATCAGGAAGGCATTCAGCTTGCTGTCGAGGCAGCTGCCAATGTGATCCACGAAGGCGTGCAGACCAAGCTGCTGCATTACTCGATCAAGGGACCGGAGGCGCTACGGCCGATTGCCTCCAGTTCACTTTCGGACCCGCGAGCTGTTCTGCTGCCGACTTCCCCGGAATTTGTCAAACCGCTGCTGGAGCGGATTTATAGCGACGTTCGGACGGAGGAAGGGCGCCGGCGAATCACGCGCGGCACCGTGCGGCAGCTTTCGCAGGCCCGCTGGGACCTGCCTGCCTCCGAAGGTCGCCAGCGGGAATTCTTCAACCTGTTCATTCCTCAGCTCGACGACCCGTCCAGCGACGAACAATGGTTCCTGGCAGAACAGCTCGGCAGGGTGCTGGCAGCCAACCCCGACTTTCGGACCGAAACACTCCTGTCCATCGCTCCGCGGTCGTTCCGGAGCTCGCTGGAAGAAATGTTCTGGCTTCCTAGCGCCGGATGGATGCTCACCCACGAAACAGCCGTGCCCGAAGTGGGACAGTCAGCAGCGCCACCGACTCGAAGCGAACTGCAACAGCACGCTCTTGACCTGGTTGTACGGAATCTGGCAAAGGACGCCGACCGCCGCCTGCGAACCGTCGCAATCTCGATGCTCTATCAGCCGGCTCTTTACTCAAATCCTGAAGTTATTACCGCTGCGGAACAGATCGACACCGGTACGCTAGGTCGCCTCTTACCGGGCAACTTCGATCAGGAATTGCGCGCGGCGGCCAGAGAGGACAAGGTTGAGCCGCAATTTGCACTCACGCCCGAGAGGCTTAGGAATTTCACTTACTTTCGCGACTTTGTGGTTCCCGAGCTTTCCCGCGAGAACCGGTTCGACGGCGACTCGTGCTTCTCATGCCACGGCGGTGGCAAAGTCCCCTCGATGTCGCTCGAGGCGCCCGACCGGCGATCACGATTCCTCTCTCCGCGTGACACTTGGGCCAACTATCGCACGCTGCTGGCTAGGATCAACAATTCCGACGTGGAACAAAGCAAATTGCTTCGCAAGCCACTCAATATTCAGTCTGGGAAAGAAGACGGCCACCAAGGTGGAGCGCGTTACAAACCGAGCGACCGTGGCTACGAGATTCTGCGGCGTTGGGTTCACGATGCTGATCAACTGAAATGAGCTAAGGCAATTCCCGCCCGCGCTAACTCGCCCTCCCGCCGGCTACAATCGGGCGCATGGACGAGAACCCGTACCGCTCGCCACTAGCTCCACCTGTTCATTCTGAGTCGCCACCGTGGCGGACGAATTACAGGAGCGCCGCGTTTGGCAGCGTTGTATTTGGGTTCCAGACGCTCGTCCTAGTCGGCTACATTATTCGTCTCGTTGCTGGATGGTCGCAAGGCGGGCCTCTCATCACTAAGGACCTGGCGCGTGCTCCGCTGATTCTGCCGGGGTCTTATTTCGGCGCTCACTGGGTTTGGCAAGCGCTGCGATACGGCAAGTAGCCGGCCCACCCCCGCCCTAGATCGTTCGTAGCTTCTCTGGCGGGGCTTTTTCGGGCGCGTGTAGAATGCGGGGCATGCGTCAATCATCAGGCTGGGAAGCGCCCTCGCTAATAGCCCTCGCGTTGCTGCTCCTGCTGCTACTGCCGCCGTTGTACGTTGCCTCGATTGGTCCGGTGTGGGTTTCTTATCACAATGGCCAAATCAGTCACGAGACGTTTTCAACAGCATACGCTCCAGTGTTTCGCATCGCGAAGTCGTCCCGCTGGTCGGAGAGGCACCTGCTGTTGTATTTGAATTGGTGGTACGAGCAAAACGGCCTCCCCCAATTCCGTAGACCGTAACGATATTGCCCTGCCTGTAACGGGAATGAGGCGGTTTCCGCGTGTACGGTGTAAGGGATTGTCGCGATTCGCCTATTATCTGGCACGACCTCAACCCCCAGGGAAGTCGTGACCTTGAACGTGTGAGTGGTCGGCCTATCGATCCTGGCCCATGGACTTCCGAGCTCTAGCCGGCTTCTCTTCTCGGGCGGCGGTGGCTCGACAGCGCCCGGCACAAGGCGGCGACACGGTAACTCCTATGCAACACACTTTCCTCACGGTCGCCATTCCCTTCGATCAGGCGCACATTCCGAAGGTAGAGGAGCGCCTCGATGAAATTGGCAACCCTTTGAAAAGGCCGATTCGCAACCTTCTACGAAACCAAGGGATTCACTTTTTTTCTATCTGCATCCTTCCCGGCGACGTGGGCCATGGCGCCTACCTGCTGATCGAGGCCACGGCCGATCAGCCGGACGTTGCGGGCACGCTTCTCAAGTGCCTCGGACCTCACTTCGCGGGAATCGCCCAAGCGGCCGGGGTCGTAGACGAAGCCAACGATGCCAGCGCCATTTCCAGCATCCACAAATTGATGCGGAAACATAGCTATTCGGTCGGCCAAGGTCTGTTGGCGACGCCCGGGTTGTGCTTTGCGGGAACCCCGGGAATGTCGCTCGACCGGATCCGCGACGAATACGAGCTTGGTCGCGAGGTCCGCAATTTGCTGGAATCGGGAACTCTGCGGGGGACGCCCCTGCAAGTGCTCCTTCAAGTACGCGCTGAGATGAAGAAGAAAACTTTTGCCCACCTGCTCGAGCCGCACTCATCTCCCTTGCTTGCGCCCGCCGCCGCGGGCGGTCTGTCATTGGCCACGATTGTCCGCGGATTTGTCTTGTTCACCTGGCCCTATTTGCTGGCCGCGCTCGTGGCAACCATTGCCGCTGGGGCAATCGCCTTTAGTCGAACTGGGTGGTTCTGGGGCCTGGTGGCCGCTGCGTTTGTCGCCGTCGCGGCTGCTGTGGGACTGGTGGCCCTGCTGGGCCTAGCCTATGCCAGACTGCGGCGGCTCGAAGCGACGGACGTTCCCGACAATAGCGCCCCCGATCCCAAACGCTTGGCCGAGGTAGTGCGGCGAGAAAACCGGACCGAGCAGAATCACTTGTACGGCTTTTCCGTCATGAAGCTGGGGCTATTGCGGAACCTGATCATGCGCCTCGTCTTCTTTTTGATCATGGTGAAGGCCACCAGCAGCCGGCCCGGCTTTTTGGGCGAACTTGGAACGATCCATTTTGCCCGCTGGATCTTGTTGCCAGGGACGAACAAGCTGCTGTTCTTATCGAACTATGGCGGCAGTTGGGAAAGTTATTTAGAAGACTTCATCACTAAGGCCCATGCCGGCCTGACCGGAGTGTGGAGCAATTCGGTCGGCTTCCCGCGGACCAAAAACGTCTTTCAGAATGGCGCCACCGACGGCGATCGATTCAAGCGATGGGCCCGTCGTCTGCAACAGCCGACTCGCGTCTGGTATTCAGCCTACCCCCATTTGACGACGGCCCGCATCCGCCTGAACTCCGCCATTCGTCAAGGACTGGCGTCGGCCGCCACGGAGGACGAAGCGGAACAGTGGCTGTCCTGCTTCGGCTCCCGTCCCCGTTCGGGGCCCATTATCGAGAGCCACGACGTGCAGGCCATCCTGTTTGGCGGATTCGGCTATCTGAACTACGCTACCTGCTTCCTGCTCCGCCTGGCTGAATCGTCTGACCGGGCGAAACGGTGGCTGACCGAAATGGGGCGGCATATTTCGTTCGGCGACACGCCTCCACCAAAAACCGCCCGAATAATCGCTTTCACGCAAACCGGGCTTCGTCGCCTGGGCTCCGATGACACGATCCTGGCCGAGTTTCCGATCGCGTTTCAGGAGGGAATGTCAACGCCCCAACGAGCCGCCTTACTAAGTGACATCGGGGACGACAATCCGGACACCTGGCGCTGGGGCCATGGCGAGCATTCGGTAGACGTGGCGCTCTTGTTGTACGCCGATTCCAAGGATCTTCTGGATCAAGAGTGCGCGCAGATCCGACAAAACTTGGAGCAGCACGGCGGAGCGCTCGAGTATGAGTTGCCGCTAGCCGCCTACGATCCTCGCAAGCCCACCCGTGAGCCCTTTGGATTCGTGGATGGAATCTCCCAGCCGATCATCCGCGGCACGCGCCGCTGGATTTCGGAAAGTGACGCGAATCACGTGGTTCAGCCCGGAGAGTTCATCCTCGGCTACGTGGATAACCGGGGTTACATGCCACTGACGCCGACAGTGCCGGCGACTTACGATCCAAATAATGTCCTGCCCGCGCTGAAAGCAATGCCGGTGGGCGAGCTGCCGGATTTCACGAAACCGCCGGGCGGCGCGCCGCGCGATTTGGGGCGGAACGGGACGTTCCTCGTGATCCGGCAGCTCGAGCAGCACGTCGAGCGCTTCCATCAATTCTTGCGGCAGACTGCTGGCCGACTGAAAGGTCGGCCCGGCGTTCCGGCCGTGCTTACGGAAGATCAGCTCTTCGAGTGGGTTGGCGCCAAAATCATTGGTCGCTGGCGCGACGGCACCTCATTGGTGAGGTTTCCCCATGCACCCGGCAGTTGGGCCAACTGCCGCCCTGACGACACGCCTCCGCCTCCCCACGAGGCGCCGAAATCGTACCCCGATGCGCCGGGAAAGAGGGAGGAACCCAAGACGCTGTATAGTCCGGACAATTCATTCCTCCTGGGCGCCGAAGATCCCTTGGGCGAGCGTTGTCCATACGGCTCGCACATTCGTCGCACCAACCCGCGGGACAGCCTAAGTCCGAATTCCAAAGATCAGGTAGCGATTACCAACCGGCACCGAATTCTGCGAGTCGGACGCGTGTATTCACCGCAGCAATTTGGGGACCGCGCTCCGCGCCCCGGATTGCTGTTTATGTGCCTCAATGCCGATATCGAGCGACAATTCGAGTTCATCCAGCAGACGTGGTTCAGCGCTCGCTTGTTTCACGGCCTTGACGGTGAAGTCGATCCCTTACTCGGCCGCGGCGGTAAGGGCGGCCGCCTCACCATTCCGACGGCGGAAGGTCCGTTGTTACTTAGCGGCATCCAGGACTTCGTGACCGTTCGCGGCGGCGGTTATTTCTTCCTGCCGGGGCGCAGAGCGCTGCGGTACCTGGCCGGCGAGGGGTCCACGGATCGACCGTGGAACGTCGAGCAAATCACATCGTCGCCTGATGATAAGGTCATGGACGAACCGACCAGCGAAAGCCGAGACATGCGTCTCCCAACCTCCCGCCCGCCTTGGGACGAGATCCACTGACCAATCCAGCGGCTTGCGTTCCTCCAAACGAAATAACGAGGTCGCGGCGCTCGACGCTGCGGCGCAGGTCCTGGCCGGCAGCAAGGAGCCGATGAACTGCAAGCACCTCATCGAAACGATCGCCAAGAAGGGACTCTGGACCAGTCCCGGTGGCAAGACGCCCAACGCTACGCACTATAGCGCGATCATTCGCGAGATCGAGCTCAAAGAGAAGGAATCCCGCTTCGTGAAGAAGGACCGCGGACAACTCGCTGCGGCGTAATTAATCAGCTTCGACTGCGCACGCTTCCAGCGTGTGCACTATTGACCCGGGGTTGGGGCTCTTTCCTGATTCTGCCAATCGGCGGTCAGATGATCTTGTCCTTCGCCTGTTCTTGCATCTCGCCGCGGCGCCAGGCTGCGGAAATGGGATAGACCTCGCGCCTAAGGCGATTGATGCCGCCCAGTGGTCGATGGTCCGTCAGGGCGTGCCAGACGTTGAAGGAAAGTTGCCGAGAGATCGCTTTCTGTTCCTCCGTGTTGATCTCCTGGCGGGGAATCAGAATCAGCGCCACCGTGCGATATGGCGAATCACTCTCCGGCCACTGGACCGTGGCATCTTCAACCGGCATGGTCTTCTCCGAGGTCCGCAGTTGAACCTGAAACTCAAAGAGCACTTGTTGCGACCGCAATGTTTCTTCCAGCATCAGCCGTAAGGCATCCGGATGCTTCCCTAACTTGGTCACCAGATCCATGAGCGACCCAGGCAGCTCGCCGGCGGGCTTGGCGCGGTATTTTGCCACGTATTTGCCGAACCGAATCGGCGCCATGCTGAAATAGGTGTTGCTCGCGGGATGCGTCGGCAAGTGTCCGAGAATCTGAATGGCCGTCAGCGCTTCGCGCCAGTGCCAGTGCAGAGGATTCCATGTCCCGCCCGTGAGCGCCTCGGTTACCGTCGCGAGCTTTTCGTTCTTCGCGTCCGCCAAGATCTGCTCTATCCGCAGGAAGTCCTTCACGTTTCTGGCAATGAATACCGGATGGTTCACCATCACAAAGTCCTGGGTCGGGGCGCCATTGACTTCCGAGGACAAACGCTCACCCGCGACCTGCATCAGCTTGATCGCCATGCCTCGGCCATCGGGAATAAGGTCAGATTGCGGTTGGCTGGCCGAATTGGAGAACCTGACCGCGGCCGAGAACGTGTGTTCCTGGGCGAAGACTCCTTGGGCTAACTCAGCTGGCAAGTTCGGGAGCACCCGAAAATCGCCCGTGGCGCACCCGTGGACTTTTACATGCACATCGCCTTGAAAGCGTCCGCTTCGCTCTCGACTTTGCTTGAGAATCTGCTCCAGTGCTGCGATCACCTGCCGAATATCATCCGGCTCGTCGGTGGGAGGAGCTTCTACGCCATCTGTGTAAGGGATAGGCTCGAAGTTGGCCATTGACATCTCTTCCTTTCAGATAGACCCGTCCACTCAATGTAGCGATTCTGGAAACCACAGGGTGTTGATTTGCGGTCGGACGAGAAACAATAGCGCCGCTGCAAGCGTTCGTTTCTCCAATAGTCATCGTCCGCTGTGAAGAATGACGGCGCCTCGACTTCTTATAAACGCTGGTAACCCGTCCAACTTAGTCGTCGTCGCCAACGTTCCAAACGTCGTCTGCTGTGATGAAAAGCGGCCCTCGCACTTCGTAAATGCTCTTGAGCTCGTCGTGACGCGAGGCCTGTTCCAGCGCGTTTTCTGGCGTCACGACGCGTGGCTCGCTATCTTGATGGCCATGTCCGACGTCACCCGCATCTTGTCGCGGATCGAAGGCGGCGACCCTCAGGCGGCCGAGCACCTTCTGCCGCTAGTGTACGACGAGTTGCGGAGATTGGCGTCAGCCAAATTGGTCCAAGAAAAACCGGGACAAACGCTGCAAGCTACGGCCCTGGTTCACGAAGCCTACGTGCGGCTTGTGGACCTCGACAAGGTCCAACCTTGGAACAGCCGTGGGCATTTTTTCGCGGCTGCAGCAGAGGCCATGCGGCGAATTCTGGTGGAAACCGCACGGCGTAAGAGGCGCGCGAAACACGGCGGCAAGTTGAAACGAATCGAGCTGTCAGAGGTTCGCATTGGCGTCGATTCGCCGCCCGATGAGCTGCTAGCGATTGATGAGAACCTGCAAACGCTGGCCTCCTCCGATGCCCAAGCCGCAGAGGTGGTAAAGCTGCACTGTTTTGCCGGTTTGACGATCGAACAGGTGGCGGAAGTGCTGGGAATCTCAGCCAGGACCGCGTATCGCGATTGGGCTTACGGACGCGCATGGCTCTTTCGGGCGGTTGAGCAAGACTACCGCCAGGCGCCCGACTGAGATTCCCGGATTTTTTTGGCAGTCACATAGTGTGTAAATCGCACTGAATAGTGACGACCCTTTCCGGGGAATCCTCATGGCTAATTCGCCCTCCCAGGTGAAGTCGATTTTCGGCCGGGCGCTTGATTTTCAGTCGTCGGAAGAGCGGGCCAGGTATCTGGATCGAGTATGTCAAGGCAACGCCGCACTACGGGCGGAGATCGAGGATTTGATCGGGGCCGGCGCTCGTGCCGGCAATTTTCTCGCCCAAGCCTCATTGGAAGACCAACGGACTAGCGACGAGCTTTCCGAAGGAGTGGGCGCCCTGATCGGCCCCTACAAGCTTCTCGAGCAGATCGGCGAAGGGGGCATGGGGTTGGTCTATATGGCCGAGCAACAGCAGCCAGTGCGGCGGCTGGTGGCCCTCAAGATCGTCAAGCCGGGAATGGACAGCCGGCAGATCGTTGCCCGCTTCGAAGCCGAGCGGCAAGCCCTGGCAGTCATGGACCACCCGAACATCGCCAAGGTGCTGGATGCCGGAACGACGGCAGCCGGCCGCTCGTTCTTCGTCATGGAGTTGGTGAAGGGCATCCCCGTGACCAAGTACGGCGACCAAGAGCACTTGACGATCAAGCAGCGACTGGAGCTTTTTCTCCCCGTTTGCCGGGCGATCCAGCATGCCCATCAGAAGGGAATCATTCATCGCGACATTAAGCCGACGAACGTTCTGGTCGCGCTCTACGACGGAGTGCCCGTGCCGAAGGTCATCGATTTCGGCGTTGCCAAGGCGACTGGGAAGAAGCTGACCGAGAAGACAATGTTTACCGGGTTCGGTCAGCTCATCGGCACCCTGGAGTATATGTCGCCGGAACAGGCGCAGCTCAACCAGCTCGACATCGACACTCGCAGCGACATCTACTCTTTGGGCGTCCTTCTGTACGAGTTGCTCATCGGGTCAACCCCACTGGAGCAGTCGCGTCTGCGTACGATTGCATTTGACGAAACACTGAGGGTCATCCGCGAAGAGGAACCCCTCAAGCCGAGCACGCGGCTGAGCACTTCGAGTACGCTGCCGACTATTGCCGCCAACCGCAACGTGGCGCCAACGCAACTCCGTCGCCAGGTAACCGGCGATCTGGAATGGATCGTGATGAAGTGCCTGGAGAAGGACCGGAGTCGGCGCTATGAGTCGGCTAGTGGACTGGAGCTGGATCTGCGCTGTTATTTGACAGACCAGGCGGTTGTGGCCCGACCGCCGTCGAGGGCTTATCTGCTCCAAAAGTTCGTCCGGAGAAATCGAGGGCCTGTGCTATCGGCGTTCCTGGTGCTGTTGGCCTTGGTGGGAGGCATCATCGGCACGACCTGGGGCATGATCCGGGCAGAGCAAGCGCGCCGGCACGCCGTGTCGGCCCGACTCGCGGAGGCTCAACGAGCGGAGGGCGAACGCCGGGCCAAGGAGGAAGCGCAGAAGCGGTTGGCACAGATCGAAACAGGAACCCAGACCCTGGCCTCGATGATCCAGGACGTCGATCCACTGGCCGCGGATAGAGAAGGCGTGACGCTGCGCGTCCTACTGGGGCGGCGGCTGGCTGAAGCGGCGCAGCAACTGGATGGCGAGGCGGTGGGAGATCCGCTTGTCGTGGCTCGACTTCAGCATGTGCTGGGGATTTCCCTGCACGAACTGGGTCATCTGAAGCAGGCTGAAGCGGTGCTCGTCAAAGCCTGGCGGACACGAGAACAGCTGCTGGGAGCCGACAACCTCGATGCCGCCGCCACCAAGCACCACTTGGCGATGCTGTACCGGGCCCAAGCGAGATTCGCCTTGGCCGAGACGCTTTTCAAAGAGGCGCTGGCAACCCGCACGACCAAGCTCGGACCCGACCATCCCGACACCCTCCAAAGCCAGCAGCACCTGGCCATGCTGTATCACTCCCAGGGGAAATTCGACCTGGCTGAATCACTGTGCAAGGAGGTCCTGGAGCTCCGCACTGCCAGGCTGGGTCCTGATCACCCCGACACACTCGCCAGCCAACACAGATTGGCCATGCTGTACCGCTCCCAGGGCAGGTACGACCTAGCCGAGACACTGTGCAAGAAAGTGCTGGAGCTCCGCACGGCCAGCCTGGGCGCCGACAACCTTGATACCCTCGCCAGCAAGCATCTTTTGGCCGTGTTGTATTACTCGACGGAGAAATATGCCCTGGCCGAGACGCTCTACAAGGAGGTACTGGAACTCCGCACTGCAAAGCTCGGAGCCGATCACCCCGACACGCTCGGCACACAGCACTATCTTGCCTGGCTGTACCGTTCCTTGAAGAACTACGATCGATCGGTCCCCCTGTTCGAGCAGACGCTCAAACTCAGAAAGGCCAAACTGGGCCCCGACCATCCCAGCACGCTCCAGACGCAGTTGGACCTCGGCGCGAACTACTGCGACGTCGGACGATTCGCGGACGCCATTGCGTTGCTCGAAGAGGTCTATCAGAAGGATCGCCAGGAGCGCCCTTTAGCGCGGGTCGGCACCGTCTTGCTGACCGCTTACGTGCGAGCCGGGAAGACGACGGAGGCGAACGCTCTGGCGAGCAAGCTGGTTGAGGACGCGCGCCAGCGATTTTCCCCCCACAGCCCGCAGCTCGCCGCCGCCCTGGAAGAGGTCGGCCAGGCGCTTCTCGAAATCAAGGATTATGGCCAGGCCGAGTCTCTGCTGCGCGAGTCGATGTCCCTCGGTGACCGGCACTTTCCCGAATCCTGGCACAGGCACCATGCTCGATCATTGCTCGGCGGCGCTCTTTTGGGCCAACAAAAGTTCAAGGAGGCCGAACCGCTGCTCTTGGAGGGCTACGTGGGCATGCAAGCTCGCGAGGACCAGATCCCCGGGGACGCCAACGTACCCCTGACTCAGGCCGAAGAGCGGCTTGTGCAACTCTACGACGCCTGGAACAAACCCGACCAAGCAGCGCAGTGGCGGAGGAGGCTGGGACAGTGTGCTATTGAGTCAGAGAGGTGACGACTTCTGACCGTTGAAAAAACGGCCGGCGAAGCCTGCCCATCACAGCGAGACTTCACCGGCCCTTGAACCCGCACTTGAGGCGGGCGCTGGCGCCCGGGCGCTCGCTTTGCGCGCCCGCGGCGCTGCCGTTTTCAGTTTAACGAGAAGCGAGGCTCGATGCACGAGCGCGACGAAGTTGTGGTTGGGCGTCATTTCCCGGAGGCCTGAATATGAAACTCGACACGATCCTTGCCATTCGAAGCCCTCGCACCAACGCCACGCGACGACGCCGCGCCGCGAAGGCGGCCGCTCGCTTTCGCCGACCGGTCTTACACCTGGAACAACTGGAAGATCGGGCGATGCTCAGTGGCCAGGGCGACATCGAATGGCTCCACCAGTTCGGAAGCGGTTGGCCGCCGGGTGGGGAGGATCCGGCGTGCGCGGTGGTTGTGGATGCTGAGGGCAGCGTCTATGTGGCCGGACACTTGTTTCACGTCCTGCCGGGCCAGACCGGCGCCGGGGGCTTGGATGCGTACTTGCGCAAATATGATGCCCATGGCAACGAGCTATGGACGCGCCAATTCGGCACTACCGGAGACGATGCAGCCCTGGGCGTGGCCGCGCATGAAGGCGGCGTTTATGTGACTGGATTCATCAGCGGCGTCCTGCCGGGCCAGACTAGCGCCGGCTCCACGGATGCGTTCGTGCGCAAGTACGACACAGACGGAAATGTGTTATGGACGCGCCAGTTCGGCACAACTGGCTTGGATGAAGCCGCCTGCGTCGCTGTGGACGGTTCGGGCGTCTACGTAGGCGGATCGGTCTCCAGTACCCCCAATCACCAGGACACTGCATTCGTACGCAAGTTCGACACTGACGGAAACGAGCAATGGACACACGAGTTCCGCCCAACAGTGCTCCACATCTTCGGCGACGCTCATGTCTTCACGGTTGGCGTCGATGCCTCAGGCGTCTATGCGGGCGGTTGGACCGCTGGCGTATTGCCGGGTCAAGTCCGCGAATCGTACGTAGACGGTTATGATGCCTTCGTGCGTAAATACGACACCGACGGACACGAGTTATGGACGCGCCAGTTCGGCGCGATCAACGAAGACAGACCCAGCAACACCGCCGTACAGAGCCTTGCCGTGGGCGTCTCGGGCGTGTACGTAGCCGGGCACACCACCTCGACACTGCCGGGCCAAACCCGTGGCGAATACTCCGATGCGTTTGTGCGCAGGTACGACGCCGACGGAAACGAGCTGTGGACCCGCCAGTTCACCAGCAGCGACAACGATCCTGCCACTGGCGACAACGACAGTGTCCTGGGCGTTGCCGTAGACAATTCAGGCGTGTACCTGGCCGGGATTACCGAGGCTGCCTTTCCAGGTCAGACCGAAGCCGGCGGGGCAGCCGATGCATTCGTCCGCAAATACGACGCCGTCGGAAACGAGTTGTGGACCAAGCAATTCGGCACCACGGAGACGGACATCGCATATGGCATCGCCGTGAACGCCGCGGGCGTCTACGTGGCCGGGCAAGCCGACGGTACCTTGCCGGGTGGGGGGACCGGACAGTCATTCCTGCGCAAGTACGATGCCGGAGGGACCGACATCTTCACGCGCCAGTTTGGTCCCGCAATGGATGGGCCAATTGATGCCGCGCGGGCCGTGGATGCCGACGGCAATGTGTACGTTGCCGGCGATGTGACTGGCAATCTGCCAGGCCAAACGGGCGCTGGCGGTCTCGGTGCTCCGTTTGACGGCGAAGCGTTCGTGCGCAAGTATGACGTGGCTGGGAACGAGCTGTGGACCCGCCAGTTCGGCACAGCCGGCTTTGACCAGGCCTTGTTCGTCGCCGTGGACCTCTCGGGCATCTACGTCACCGGATACACAACCGGCGCGCTGCCGGGTCAGAGCAGCGCCGGCGGGCATGATGCGTTCGTGCGCAAATACGACGACGCCGGCAACGAACTGTGGACCCGCCAATTCGGCACTAGCGGTACTGACTCGGCTTTCAGCATCGCCGTGGACGAAACGGGCGTTTTCGTCACTGGGTCCACCACCGGGGCCTTCTCGGGCCAGTTCAGCGCCGGCGGCCAGGATGCATTCGTGCGCAAGTACGACGCCGCCGGGAACGAGCTGTGGACCCGCCAGTTTGGCACCGCCGACTGGGATCAGGCGACCAGCAGTGCGACGGACGCCGCCGGCGTGTATATCAGCGGGTTCACTTCTGCCACTTTTGCGGGCCAGGCTAGCGCTGGCGAATACGACGTATTCCTGCGCAAATACGGCACCGACGGCAACGAGCTGTGGACTCGCCAGTTCGGCTCCAGCAGCGCGGATGAGGCCTACGGCATTGCCGCAGACACGTCCGGCGTCTATGTAGCCGGGCGCACCGCTGGCACGCTCCCGAACCAAGCCAGCGCTGGACTGACCGACGGATTCGTGCGCAAGTACGACGCCAGCGGCGCCGAGGTTTGGACCCGCCAATTCGGCAGTTCCAGCGCCGACCAGGTTCTGGGAGTGACTGTGGGCCCCACGGGCGTTTACGCTGCCGGGTCCAGCGAAGGTACATTGCCCTGCCAGGTCAGTGCGGGACTGGAAGATGCTTTCTTGCGGAAGTTTGATTTTGGCGGCAATGCCATCTGGACCAGCCAGTTCGGCACGGCGGGCTCAGATTGGGCCGCGGGCGTCCACGTCGGCGACGCGGGCCTCTTCGTGGCGGGGTTCACCACCGACATTTTCCCGGGGCAAACGGGTGGCGGCATGTGGGAAGGCCAGCCGGGCCCCGGCGGCCAGGACGCATTCGTGGCCAAGATCGTCGATGGTTCCACACCGCAATCATGTGGGGGCAACACGGCACCCTCGAACGTGGCGCTCACTCCGAGTGCTTCTTCCATCAATGAGAACAGCACGCTCATGCTGACCGGCTCCTTCACCGATCCCGACACCGGCGACACGCACGCGGTGGTCATCGATTGGGGTCCCGGCGAAGGCACAACGTCCCTGAACCTGGCCGCCGGCGTCAACACGTTTAGCGCGAGCCATACGTACCTGGACGACAGCCCGCCCGGCACAGCCTCCGACGTTTTCACGGTCAGCGCTACGGTGACCGAGCCGGCAGGCGGCAGCGCCAGTGGCAGCAACAGCATCACGGTCAACAACGTGCTACCTATGGCTGTTCTGGACTTAGCCACGACCAACGAGGACGACGCCATCGCCATCGCGGTATTGGCAAATGACTCGGATGTGGCCGGTGCGCTCGACCCCTTCCGAATCGACTCGGTGACGAGCGGTTTGCTGGGCACAACCGCGATCGACACCAAGGGGACACCACAAACTACCGACGACGAGATCGTTTATACGCCCAACCCTGGCACCAGCGGCAGTGACAGTTTCACGTACACGATCAGCGATGGCGACGGCGGCATTGCGACTGCAACGGTTAGCGTGCAAATCCGGAACCTGGTGGACCTGTCGGGGCGAGTCTTCGACGACAAGGACAACGATGGGGCCTTTGAACCTGAAAGCGGTGACATCGGCATCGTCGGAGCTACCGTCCAACTCTTGGACGAGACATCGGCGGCCGTGGTCGCCACCCAGATAACGGCGGGCGATGGAACCTACTTTTTCGACGTCAACCTGGGCCCGGGTGCGTACAAAGTCGTCGCGGCACAGCCGGCCGGCTCCCTGGACGGCCGGGAATCGGCCGGTAATCTTGGCGGGATAGTGAACAACACGCAGGACAGCAACCAGATCACCGGCATCAACGTAGGTGGGCCCGGCACGACGGCCGACGCCATTGACTACCTGTTTGCCATAATCCACCCGTCGCAGGGGCTGGGAATGGTCTGGAGCGACCTCGACAACGACGGCGAGGTTGACTTCGGCGAAAGGGCGATCCCAGGCGTGGCCATTGAGCTGACCGGCCTGGATGATCGTGGCCAGGCCATTCGCCGCAATGCCACGACCGATGCCAACGGCGTTTACGCCTTCCTCGAATTGCGGCCGAGCGATTTGGCCGGCTACACCGTCCGGGAATTGCAGCCTGCCGGCTATGGGGACGGTCTTGATGTTCCGGGCACGGTCAACGGCATGGCGGCCGGCAGCAACTCGGCCAACGACACGTTCTCAGGCGTGGTGTTGCCGCGTCCCGGATCGCTGGCGGAGAACTACAATTTTGGTGAGCGACCGCTTTCCGACGGCGGGGTGCAGCAGGGACAGACGGCGACAATCGGCTACTGGCAGAATAAGAATGGCCAGAACCTGATCAACTCGCTCAATGGCGGCCACACGTCGACGCAACTGGGCAATTGGCTGGCCGGCAGGTTCCCGAACATGTACGGGGCCTTGGTCAACTTGACCAACGCGCAGGTCGCAGCATATTACAAGTCGCTATTCGTGCGAACCGCGAGTACTGCAGCCGGCGGAGGTCCAGCGAAGATGGACGCCCAGGTCATGGCCACGGCCCTGGCGGTCTACGTCACCAACCAGACGCTGGCTGGCACGACTGCGACGGCGTATGGCTTCCTCGTCACGGGCAGCGGCGTCGGCACACGGACGATCAACGTGGGCACCAGCGGCGCGGCGTTCGGAGTCGCCAATTACACAAGCGTCACCGTGCTGGATTTGCTGCTTGCCGCGAACAGCCGCTCGCGAAACGGCCTGTTGTTCGATCTTGACGGCGACGGAGACGCGAATGACCTGCTGGAAACAACTTACCGCATCATGGCCAATGACGTATTCAGCGCCATCAACGAAGCGGGCGACATTTGACGCTGGTCGTCCCAGCTGTGGTCGACGCGGCTTCGTCGAGTTCGATGCGCGCATCGGTCACATCGACCGACGAGCCGACGAATCCCCCGCAGATACCGCTCCCGCCGGCGCCTCGATCGCGATTCGCCCCGGCCGTCCCTTTCGGCCGATGAAGCGGATGGTGATCCAGACGCCGTTGGCCTCGACGACTTTCGCCTCGCCCTAGTGGAACCAGTCGATGCACTGGCTGGTGGGCGGCTTCGCCGGTTCATCCAGCCCGGCCGGCTCTTCCTGCTGGGGAGCCCTGGGAGGTACGGAAGCGAACAGAGGAGGAGTTGGTGGGAGGCTGGTCCAAAGTGCTAAGCGACGACACTGAACTCTGAACTTTGGACGCCGCTTGTCTTTGCAGTGCGATGATCGCCGTTGCGATTGGTGCAGTCGCGCAACAGGCGTTGTTCGCGACGGCAAACACTACAAGAGACCCTGTACCCCGATGAATCTGCTGGAAAAACCTAGCGACTAGGCATCGTCGTTCAGGGTCGAGGTCGCTGTTTAGCGAGACCGGCTTGGAATGTTCGCCTCCAGACAAGTCCACACTTTAGGGCGGGGGAATCGCGCCAAAACGCGAAGAGACAACGAATGATAAATCACTGACATTCGGCGACGGTTCCAGCGACATTCCTAGTCGCTATTGCCAACACGAAGTTGGCTATTGCGGTAGTAAGTTACGCGCGTCGGGTTGCCAGGGTCCGGCCGCCAGATTTCGCCATTGATGACGAACTTGTACTCGTATAGCCCAGGCTTGAGAGTCAGCTGCGTCGTGAAACGTCCTTTGGCATCTGGGCCGTCCATTTTCAGGCCTGTCGGCCGCCAATCATTGAAGCTGCCTGCCAAATAAACAGTGTCGGCAGCGTTCTTGGGAACGTAGGTGAACGTGACTTCGTATCGCCCATCGTCGAGATGCTTCATTTTCGGCAAGCCGAGTGAAAGATCCTGTTCGGACAAACTGACGGCGAGGCTACCGACCATCATTTCCTGCCAGGTTTGATCGCCCCACATCACCGTGGACTTTGGATCGGGATTGGCAAGATTGTCGGCCGAGTTGTCATACACGGCGGTGCAGTCGATCACTGTTCCCGAGGGCAGCAACTTCGGCTCCACCAGGCCGTAGGTGTTCTGCCAATTGAAGTCGTATCGCGGCACGTCGAGCAGGATTTCGTCCTTGCCCTCGGGATAGTGTGCAACGAAGCGAAATGACTTCCCACGAAGATGCATATGTGGGGTCAGAGCCCAAAGCAATGTGTCCTCGTCGAATTTGTGGCTGGCCTCTACGCGATGGCTTTCGACACCTGCTGGGATGCGGAACTGCCAATTGAGCGCAGCGGCAACCGTCATCTCCTTTTTGGCGGTCTTCGGATCGGCAAAAACGAGCCCCAGCTCACTTTGGTCAGTTTGCGGACTTCCGTTGGGCGTGTAGTGCGCCTGGATGATGAGCTTCGAGCCCGCAGGAATGCGGCGATACGTTCCTTCGGGATAGATTGACGGTGGCAGTCCCGGGGCAAAGCCGACGATCGAGTTTGTCAGCGGCTCGATAGGCTCAAAGTCTTTGCTCCCCGGCGGATGGAAAAACGCGATGAGATGGTGAGTGACCGCCCGATTGCCCGGCCTGACTTCCGCGGCCTTGATCCACTTATCCTCGGTAAAGCCAGGGTCGATGGTGAAGTGCTGGTACTCTACAACACCTTTGGCTGGCACATCGAAGGGTCGTGGCATGCGGAACACAACGTCAGGCTGAGGAATGCGCCAGCCTTCGACAAACGAAGCCAGGGGCGGCAGATCGGATGCGTCTCCCCGAGGGCAACCGTTCTTGATCCACGTATTGATTAGGTCCTTTTCGCGCTCAGACAAACGGACGTCATTGGCGAACTTTCCGTGCTCCGGATTGGCGTGCCATGGGGGCATCCGACCATCCGCGATCACTTCACGGATGGTGTCAGCCCAACCAACGACGTCTTCATAGGCGACGAGCTGAAACGGAGCTACCTCGCCAGCTCGATGGCAAGTCACACAGTGCCGGTGCAGGATGGCGGCGACATGCTTGGTATAGGTCACATCGCCTGTTGGTGCGCTCCGCCGCACCCGGCCAATGAAGCAGCCAACCGGCTCTTGCGTTGACTCACGTACTTCCTTGCCTACTAACAGATCGTCCAAAGCATCGGAGACAAAGTTACGTGTGGCGGACGATCGAGCGTAGCCGACGCCGTACTGGTCGTCGATGCGACCCCAGTAACGGATGACGCGATTCGAATCGAGCACGAATACCTCGGGAGTGCGTTGTGCGCCAAGTTGGTCGGCCACGACGTTTCCGGGGTCTTTCAGGATAGGAAAGTCGATTTTGCTTTCACGCGCATAGTGGGCAATCTCGGACAGCGAGTCTTGCTGATTTCCGTCGATGCCGACAAATGCGATCTCCTTTGATCCGTACTTCGCCGCCAAGTCCGCAAGTCGCGAACCATATTGCCTCGCAACTGGACACTCGACGCCGAGAAACGCGATGACGATGGCCTTCTTATCCCGCCACTCGTCGAGCGAGTGATTCGCGCCGCGATAGTCGTGCAGAGCGAAGCTGCCTATCTTTGCACCCACACGCGGTTCGGTACCAAAGGCCGCAATCGCTCCCACGGCCAGGATGACTACGCTGCAAACACACCAAGACAACGACTTCATTTGCGATTCCTAGAGTTGATACAGGGCAATTCAAGCTATTCTGTCAGTCCTTCGCACTCTTGGCTACGGTGCGATGCTTGGCTGGCTGGGCTTGTCTGCCGGCTCGCGTCGGATGGTTCGCGCCAAGTAGCGCTCTTGTAGCGTGGTGACCGGAGCCGCGCCGCGCAGTGACGCCCGTCCAGTTTACGCTTTAAAACCCCCAAAGCTTTGCCGCGTTTCGCCCTAGGATCTTCTCGCGGTCCTCTGCGGCGAAGTAAGGGATCTCCTTCCGCAAAAGGTCAATCTCCTTGTCCAGCGTCGGACGCTTGTAATGGGCGCGGGCGTCGCCTGGATAGCCAGTGCCGAATAGGAGTCGGTCCGGTCCGAATGTTTCATAGACGCGCTTGACGAACGGGTATGCGTCGGCGAATGGGTAAGACCTCGACTTCGATACACTGCTCAATTCCGACACCTTCACCCACACATTTGGATACTTCGCCATCCCTAGCAGCAGGCGGATCTCCGGCTCGGGATCGCCCGTCGCCAGGTCGAGCTGGCTAAAGTGGTCGAGGATGATCCGCACGTCCGGATGTGCCTGGACCATTTTCTCCAGTTTCGGCAACTGCTGGGGCTTAATGAAGAAGTTGAAGATTGCCGACAGCTCCGCGGCCTTTCGCCACAATCGGTGAGATTCGGCCGCGCTAAGCCAGCCGTCGCCGCCGTGCATCCCCTCGGCGTAGTAAAGCGGGCTGAAGCGCATGCCGACGAGGCCGTGTTCCTTGATCCAGAATTCCAGCTTATCGGCCACCTTGGGGTCGGTCGGATCGATAAGGCCGTGGGCCTTCAGCCGGTGAGGGTGCCGCCGGACACATTCCGCGACGTAGCGGTTGTCCCAGCCGTGATAGATCACCTGCACTAGCACGGCATTCGTGCAGCCGTGGACGTCCATATCGTCAATCAACATATCCACCGTTCCCTCGTGGGGCGGCGTCTTGAATTCCGGCTGGTAGGGGTGTGGAAACGGATACCCCGTTCCTGCCTTTGCCCACACATGCATATGCGTATCAATCACCGGCACCGTGCCCCGCTCTTCGGCCTGGACCAGTAGCTCCGCTTGTAGAACGCCGCTCGCCACGGCCGAGCTAGCGGTAGCTGTCAGAAATTGACGGCGATTCATTTTCGGCTCTCGATCTTGATTCTTCACCTGTTTCCGAAAGTTTCGGATGCAGTGATGTCGCCAGTCAATAGTCGCATCACTTGGATCCCTCAAGTCGCCGATTGTCAACACGCCCGCGCGCCTCGGTACCGCCGACCAACTTGACTTGCGGCATGTCGGCGCGCGGCACGCGTGGCTACGCGATTGCACCATGCCGTGTGCCAGTAGCTCTGCATGCGATCAGAACAACTCCCGCGGATAGGCGTTTGCCGCGCAAAACGCTTCGGCATAGCGGACGCCGCACGTCTGTCCCCGGTAGCGGGCCAGCGCTTCCTTCGCCTGCATCGCACCGTCCGGATTGGCCGGGTCGAACGGCTGGCCGCGGACCAGGGCCATCAGCCGTCCGAGCCACTCGCTCGCCTGCCGCCAGTCGTTACTGATATCGACGAACGTGTCGGGTTCAAAGCCCACGGTGTGCCGCGGACCATTGTCGTATTGACAAACCTGCTGCGGCGATTTGAAGCGGTGACCCGGAGCGAGCAGCCGGTCGCCATGATGCAGCGCGATCTTGCTTAGGCGCGAGGCCGCCTCGTGGTCGCTGTGGCTGTCGTGCGGCCAGAGGATGAAAGCGATGTCGGGCTCAATCTCGGCAATCGCCTCCGCGACACTCCGCTTGCTCGCTTCGGTCACCTCATACTTCGTTCCGGCGAAGTTCAGAAACCGCATTTCGGCGCCGTACTCTTTCGAGATGTCGATTGTTCCCTGAACAATCTCCTGCTGGCGCCCCTGCGCCGGCTTCCAGTTGCTGTAGTCGCCGATCAGCGACAGGATCACCACGCGGTGGTTCTTCCGCACTGCGCCGAGCAGCGTACCGGCAATCCCGAACACGCAATCGTCGTAATGGGCGCCGATGCCGAGGATCGTTTTGGCCATGAGTTACATTTCGCAGGTTAGGTTGAGTCGCGGTGGGGCTGGGGCTCCGGAGACTGGCCAATGACTGGAATCGTACAGTCGATCAGCAGCCAGGATAACGCACACATGACGTACGTGGCGGCAACCGCCAGGAAGACCGGTCGCCAGCCGTAGTGCTCGGCCAACGAGCCGAACAGAACCGGGGCCACGATCAGGCCGAGGCCGGCGACGGCATTGTTGAAGGCGAAGACCGAGGCGGTGGCCCGGCCGCCAATGTCGGTCACAACCCCCCAACTCGTGGTCAGGCTCCAGTCGCCGAACAACTTGACCACAAACAGCAGCCAACAGAACACGTACGGACTGTCGTACCAGAACATCGCCGCCAGGAGTACGACGGCCGCCATCCCTTTGCCAAAGATGGCAATGCCGCTCCGCGACCAGCGGCGATTGCCGGTCCAGGCGATCAGCCAGTCATTCAACAAGCCGCCGGTCAGGCCGGCAATCGCGCCGCCGAGCAGCGGCAGCGCGGAATAGATCCCCATCTTTTCAAACTTCAGCTTGTGAACTTCCCACAAAAAGAGCGGGATCCAGTTGGAATAGATGTTGTCAGCAATCGTGCTGAGGATTGTCTGGATGTTGAGAAACACTAAGTTGGCCAGGGCGCGCGGCCGGACCGAGCGGAGCATTTGCCGCATCGTCATTCGCGGCGTCTTCGCATCGGTCGATGCTGCCTGACCTTCGGTGAGCGCGGCTTCGGCATCGTTCACCCAAGTATGCTCTCGGGGAGAATTGCGGAAAACGACCAGGAATAATGCGGCGAAGGCGAACCCGCCGGCGACGAACACGTAGATTGCCGTCCGCCAGTCTAGCCCCAGGACGCCGAGCAGAAGCGACCCGAAGAGAAGGTACGCTGACAGCCCACCGAGCCGGCCGGCACTGATTCCGGCGAGCCCTTGCAGAGTCGTCCGGATCGAGGGTGGGAACCATGCCTGGGCCATGCGGCTGAGGGTCGCATAGACGGCGGACTGCCCGATTCCCAGTGTCGCCCGCGCGTACCAAAGGTGCGTCGGGGAAGGCGCCCAGGCGTGCATCGCCAGGCCCAGGCACCACAGCACGATGAGCCCGGTCAGCACGACGTGTACGCCCATCAGATCGGCGGCTGCACCCAGTGGGAACTGAAAAATGGTCGAAGTCGCGGAGAACGCGCTATCCAAGAGGCCCAGGTCGTCTTTCCCCAGTTTCCATTCCTTCACCAGCTCCGGCTTGATGAGCGCGAAAACATAGCGGTGCAGATAGAGCAGCCACGACGTTCCGCAGGCTAGGCCGAAAATCGCCCAGCGGATGTTGGTTGGCTTTGCGGCGAACGTGGGCATGGGCGCTGGTGGAGATCAACATTCGACCCGATAGCGGGCGAGCCGCTCCGGATCGCACGTCACCCCCAACCCCGGCTTGTCGGGAACGGCCATCGTACCCGACTTGATCGTCAGCCGCTCGGTGATCACGTCATCTTCCAGGCCGTAATATGTCGTATCGTTCGCCAGCGAGTAGGCCGCGCACGCCCCGGCGACGTGCAGCATGGCCGCCGTTTTCGGTCCCAGGTCATGGCCACAGTGCATGACGCAGGGGATTCCCGCCGCCTCGCAAATCCGCCCGATTGTGACGCAGGGGACAATTCCGCCTGCCGTGTGCGTATCGGGCAAAACGAACGCTGCCGCGTCGGCCTTAAGAATCTCTAGCACGCTCGCCGGTCCCGTGACGCTTTCATTCAGCGCGATCGGCACGCTCGTTTGCCGGCGGAGCCAGGCAGCATCGGCCAACGGTTCAGCGGGGATGGGCTGCTCGAAGAATTCGAGTTGGTGCGGCTCCAGTCGTTTGGCGAGCTGCAGCGCCTGCTCTGGCGAATAGGCTCGGTTCGGGTCGATCCGCAGTTTCAGCCGATCGCCGACAGCATCGCGAATGCCGCGGACCATTTCCAGGTCTTCGTTCATGTCCGCGCCGGCCTTGGTCTTAAGCGTCGTAAAGCCCTGTTCGACATAGTAACGGGCTATCTCGCCGGCCCGCGCGTAAGTTTGTATCCCCATGCAGGCGGCGACCTCGACTACCGGCCTCACGATGCCTCCCAGCAGCGCGGCCACGGGCAGCTTGACTGCCTGACCGCAAATGTCCCAGAGGGCCAGCTCGATCCCCGATTTGAGCCGCGATTCGAAGGGGCATTCCCAATGAAAGCGGCTGATGTTCTGCGGATCGCGGCCGACAAGCCAGGCTCCGGCCTCCTCTTGCATTCGGCGGGCGCTGATGCCGGCGAGAAGGTTGACGTTGTGCTCTCCCCAGCCAATCAATCCGGCATCGGTTTCGACGCGGATAATGGCGCTTCGCGTCGTCGAGCTGGCGCGGATGTGCGAGCGGTAAGGAGCCAGCGGCGAAGTCTGAGGAACTTCCACTACCGTGACCTCCACGTCGGTTATTCGCATCTTGCTGAATCTCGCTCCGGTGATGTGTCCTGCCGCTAACGGGGTCTATGGTCTCAGATCGGTGTGAACATGGTTCCCGGAGAGCATGACGGGAACTACCTGGGAGTCCTGAGCGAAGTGAATGCCGCGAAGCACTTCCGCCCTTGATTACCTCGCCTTGAGTTGCGCTGGAACAAACTCCTCCAATACGGCGTGTCTGAGTAGATCCAGCGGCAATAACCCCTGCGTCAAGATGAAGTCGTGAAATGCCCGTTGGTCGAAGTTGCTCCCCAAGAGTAGTTCGGTCTCCGCACGTAGCGACTGCAGCTTCATGAGGCCATAGTAGTACGATGGCGCCTGGCCTGGCATCCAAAACGTATAACGGTCGATTTCCTGCGCGGCCATCGGTTCGGAAAGCAACAGCTCATTCATGAGGAACGCTTTCGCCTGATGCGGCGTCATTTGCCCCTGTTTCACCAGCGGATCGAGAAACGCTCGAGCCGCACGGAGCAGCCGCATGTAGAGCGTGAAGAACTGCCCTTCGAGCGGCAGGTGCTCCATCATGATCGACTCGGAGTAGAGTCCCCAACCTTCGACATTGCCGCTGTTGAAGGCGAAGACAGCCCGCGGAACAGAAACGCCATTTTCAACCATGGCTGTAAATTGCAACTCATGCCCCGGCCGGGCCTCGTGAGCGGTCAAGGTCCAGGTGATCGCTTCATGCAAGAAATCGTCCATCTTGTCGCTCGTTTCGGCGCTCGGATTGCGAAGCGGAATCAGGAACTCACCGTACTGACCCGTATTCCCAATGAGCCGCGGCGATTGCATGCTGGGTGCCGGGATGCTGGCGGACTCGGCGGCGGAAGCGAATCGAATGCGTGCATCGCGAGTGGGAAGTGTGACGATCCTCTCGCGGCGAATAATCGCCTCGATCTCTTTCAGCCGCAGCTGATAGCGCGAGAGGATCTCATCCGAGGGGAGTTGCTCCTGTTTGAGAGCCGCAATGATGTCTCGGTATCCGCTCTTCTCCCAATTCCGCTTGGCGGCGATGACCTTGGCCATCGCCGCCATCTCGTTTCGGGTTTCCATGTAGCCGAACTGCGCCCGCTCGATCAGCTCCTGCGGACTCATCTGAATCCCAAATCCCTTTAGGCTCTCTGCATACAACTCAGCCGGTAGGCGGTGGTCGTCGCGACCGCGGGGCAGCAATTCCGCCTCGACGCAAGAGTTGTAGGACGCAATCTGATCGGCTAGCGCCTTGTGCGCATCTTCCCAACCCGTCATACCATGCTGACGCATCAATTCCGCGATGCCTTGCACATACGAGTTCGACTTGGCAATGTCCTTTCGTAATTGGACGCGATATGGACCTACCAAGCCGGCCTCGTCAAATCGCTCGGCGGTGCGTGCTTTTGCCAAATCGACGATCGGTTTGACGTCAGAGGCATGTCCGGCATATTTCTTGAGGCGCACCACTGCAGCCGCGTGCCGCGACTTGTCGACGTTCGGATCGAGAAGCGCCCGTATTCCCTCGAACGTAATCTCCGCCACATTGAAGTAGGGCAGCAGAAGCCGATGCCGCAGCTCATTTCGAGTCAGCGAGTCGTCCAGGACGTGAATAAGCACCTGCAAGTCCTGCTTCACCTTCGCATGTTGTTCAAGCGGCAGTCGCTCTTTTAGGCGAGCCAACACTTCACGGGTGTCATCCCGCGCCCGTTCATGGACCCGCGGAAGTAAATCTAAAATAGAAGTGTCGTAGCCTTCCAAACCGTAACGCCCTGCCGACTCCGGGTTGTACTTTGCCAAAACATCGAGAACTGGCTCGGCCTGAGCGTTGCTGACCTTCACCCAGTCGGCATCGCGAACGTCGCCTTCGGCCAATAGTTCCAAGTGCGGCAACCAAAGTGCGGAACCGATAAACAACGTTTTGATGATGGCTGGCCTCATGTCGCCTCCGATGTTCTTTGGTGGTTGAGCCACATTCAGCAATTCTTCGTCCATGCCAATTCGCATGCGGCGTAGAGAAGTCGGTGGTCAAGATTCTAGACGAGAAGCCAGAGTCGAGCACAGGTGATCGGAGCAAACTGCGCCGATTTGAGTGGCAACGCGTCGGCTGGCGTCGCCGCAGTGACCGCCTTCACCTCCGCATTACTGGTCTTGGGTGCGGAGTACAGCCAGCCACGAATATGATCTAGAACCGCCCGAAGTCGCTCATCGTCTCCGAAGTGGATGTCCTTCGCCTGGAGAAACCGGTCGCACAGCTCTCCAACCGTTGTACCCTGGCGGCCAGCTCGTGGAGTTCGGCCAGCAAGCAGATCGTCCTTTTGGTCAAGCCAGCGATTGAGTGCCGCCTCGCCATTGGGGTCGTCGGCGCACTTGCCGAAATACTTGATCTGCCCGTGAACCCGCTCCGCCCAGCGGCCATTCCTGTGGGGATAGAGCGGGAAGTCTTCGCGAGGTTTTCGAAACGGGTTGGGGGACTTAGAATCGGGCATGATGCTCACCGCCATTACAGCGAGTAGTTGGGTATCACAGACGCCTGCTCGTTAGCGCGGGCAGGCGTCACAGTAGGCGTCAAATGGATTTCACAAAAAGCAGCAGGAGAGCCGGTGGCTCCTGATTTATCCAATATTTGCCGATCAGAATTGACCTTGGGGCCGTAGCTCAATCGGTCAGAGCAGATGACTCATAATCAAACACGGCCCATCGGCGGAAGTGATGAGAATCGCCGAACACCCCGCATTTCGCCGCGTCGATTCAACTGCACGCGGCAGAGCAGAAATCGGGTAAAATCGGGTGTCAGCGGGGGCTTTGCGGTGTCACTGACACCAGCCCCAGAGCAGAGGAGCAAGAGTCCTATGGCCAATCCAAAATGAGCGAACAGCCGCAAGATGGCGGAAAGGCGAAGCCGCGGATAACTGCTTTCGATGCTGTGCGCCAACCCGACTTGGCCATGCGCATCTCGGGCCGGCAGGGCTGGCGGCAAATGCTCACTTGGAAGCGCGAGCTGCTAAATGCGTACGACAAAGCGCGGCAATTCTCCAGCGGCCACGAAGTAGAGACCTTTCATGGGCTGGTCGCTGAAGCGCACTTTCGTAGTTGGCTTAGCGAGTTCTTGCCACGCAGATTTGGCGTGACGGCTGGCTACATTGTCTCGCCCGGACTGCCCGAAAGCGAACGAACACCCGCGTTTGATGTCATCATTTACGATCAAATCAATTCACCCGTACTTTGGGCGGAGAGTCATCCCGACATTTCGCCACAAGGAACATGTCGGGCGATTCCAGTCGAGTATGTCAAGGCGGTTATTGAGGTCAAATCCGCGTTCAATTCAACGAGCGTGAGCAAGGCCGTCGAACACTTGCAGGATTTGAAAAACGTTTTAGGAACAGAGAATCCCGACCTCCCGTTCAAGTGCCACCTTCCAAGGGGCTTTACTTGCTGGACCGTCTTTTTTGATCTGCGAGAAGAAGACCGACGAAGCTTTGCCGCGCTGGACCATCTTGCGCCAGCGTGCGCAATCAGGGGATACAGCGGCGGCGTGGTCCTGCGGGGGTCTGGTCTTGAGGATGTTATGACCGGGCAGTTTGGCCTCGGAGGCTCCAATTGCATGAACTCATTGGAATCAGCGCCAGACTTAACCGCGGGCACCTGCTTTTCCAAATTCTACGATCATGGCGGCCATCCCTTATTCCCTGGCGAAAGGTGGTATAGCCAGGTCTCGCTTTCCTGGAGCAAGGTGTACTTTTCAATTTGGCCCTTTCACCTGCTCAAGATGTTGAACGAAGACTACTCGATGCAATCGCTCCCGAGCCACTACTGCCTGCCTCAAGTTGGCGAGCCATTTCCTGACGAAGTAAAGTAAGGATCAAGCGCTCGTCGCGACACGCTATTCTGCAAAGTCGTGGAGCCGTTTAAGTACCAGGCCCTTCAGGTCAACGGACGACTTGAAGAACGTTACCCAATTAGATCGCGCGTGTTCGGGCAGGGCCGAGACGTAGTTCACGAATTCCATCCATTTGTTTCTGTTATCGGGGTTTCGAGGCTCGACCCAATTAACGTTCGCCGCCGGATTGTCCTTGAGGATGCCGTAGTCGAGCCAAGCCTTTTCACGCATGAAGAAAAAGACTGGCTTCCGTGGATCCAACGAACGGGCGTGGAGAACTTCTATGTGAGTTGCGGACTTGCCATCGTGGCTGCCCTTCTTTAGGACACCACCATACCGGCGGTCGATGATGCAAATGACCACGTCCGATGCTTCTAGATTTCGCAGGCAGGTTTCGATTGAATCGTCGGATGGATCGACAGCGAATCGATCGGGGTCATCGGATAGCTTTACGCTGTGGCCCTTAGATTCTAGGAACGCAGCCAGTTCAAATCGTAAGTCGAGAAGGTCGTAGCACGTTGAACTGACAAAAACAGTCAACCGATACCCAAGCGCTTGCTCATAAAACTCATCATATCCCTTGGGAGCAATCAAGCACGTAATCTTGCCGTCCGCTGTACCAAGAGCGCTGAGCAATTCATCATTTTTGAGCCAGTGCAATAAGTAATTGCATTCAATCTCCGACAAACTGTAGGAAGCAGCAATTAGATCAGCCATCGGAACCTTAGCCGAACGCCCAAGCTCTGGCGTTGCGGCGACCAAGTACCGAAAGAGCGCGCCCAGTCTCTCCCGCGGGAGCGTGGGGCATTGGTCGATGACAGCTTGAACATCCTCTGGCGATTGAAAGACTGGCAGGCGGAATTTTCGGTCGCCCTTGCGATTCCGCAGCCAACAGGCAACGAGATGTCGAGTGTCTGCAAATAACCGTCCCTCTGAAATTTCGTCAGCGAGCCGCGCGTTCATCGGGAACGATCCGCAGTTCTTGCAACTGATGGAATTGCTGCTGGACGACGAATCTTCGGCGGCGCAAAAGGGGCAATGACGTGCCATCTTCGACCTCTATTTCAATTAGCGCAGCCCAGTGTCGTGGGCTATTGTCCGAAAAGCAACGGCTTGGTGCGGCTCATTCCGCCGCGACCCTAGCCCCCCCGCGCGCCCCAATCACAATGCCCGAATGAGAACGTCGCACCGCCTAACGACGATCGGGTGCAGCGGATGGTTCGGCGCTGACCCGCGCCTCTAGTGCGGCTTCGCAGAGCCTGCGCAGCAGTTGGCGGGCCGGGCGGAGTATCTCAGAATCCCGACCACCGTCCGACATCTTAAACGCATGCTCCCGCTTGTTTCGGATGACCTTAAGGACGAACCCCAATTCAGCCAGCGCCTCGCGTGGTGCGACTGCGCGTCGGGCGCGGACCGTCTCCAATGCCGCAGTCACCTTGGCTTTCTTAAGTTCTTCCAGCGGGTGGCTCTTGACCGTTTCCAGTGGCGGCTCCAAGTTAAGCAGCAAGTCCACTGCGGGGTCGTTTACGATAGCCGCAATGGTCTCCTCTGGAATACGCCGTACCAGAGTGACCATGCGGCCCAACTCAGACTTACCCTCTTCCAGATTTGCCAGCTTGAGAAGCGCAAGCCACAGAGTATTAACCGCCATGTAGTCAGAGTCAGATTCAGCCGCTTCCAAGTGCAGACGCACATCGGCAATTTGATTCATTTTTGTGCCCATAATCACGCCGTCATTCTACCCGCCGGCGTTAGCCTTCCGCCCTCCCGCCTGTCGCCGCGCCCGCGTGCTACTCGTAGCACAAGGAAGCGCCTCAGGCCGGCACTCGCAGGGTGTCCGGCCTGTTTCTTGGTCACCAGCGGGCAGCCGAGACGAGCAACACGCGACCCGGCCGACACAAGGGCTTCGCGATGCAAATTCCCGGGCTCCCACCGCGTTAAGGTTTGCAATCCTTGCAAGGTGAATAGCGCTTTTTCGCGTCTTCAAGCGAAATCGGAATCTTGCTCTTGGAGAGATGGCGACAGTCGGCGCGGTGATACTTGGTCCCAGTCTTTGTGACATAGACCGTTTCGCCAATCACTTCTCGTGAACCGTCATGCGCTGCCGCTCCAGGGAAGACAGTCGCGGCGGACCATGCCGCGGGTAGCAGCAAGATCACTAAGGCAAGTGCCGCAAGCCGGGCAGGAATGGCGGTTGGCATTGGGGAATTATGTGCCGATCAGGAGTGCAACCGCAAGTGCTTGCACCTACGTCCCCGCTCCAGGCGCCGGGTGTAGGCTGCCCACCGGTTTTCTAGGGTCGCGTGGGCGCGTTTGACTTCAACGCCTGCTCCCATGCCCGAGCAAGTTCGGCATTGATCATTTCACGCTTGGCCTCTTGCCTGGCGCGCTGCTCCGCCCGCCGAAGCGCCACGCGGTCAAGGCTCCAGCCCACGGCAAGGGCGACAACCACGGTCAGCCAGAGCACGTCACGGATGGAGAACTTCATTCGCGGGATTCCTGATTGCGAATCGGGGCGATGGACGCGCTTGCTTTTTCGGTTTGAGTGGGGCAAGAATGGCAGCTTGCAAATTAGGGGGATTCCTAAGTGACGCACCATCTCCTATTGATTCTGTTGTTTTTAGCCGATCCAAAGCCGAGTGGGCTATTTCACGCTTCGGGAGTTCGCGGCGAAGATGTCGTGGGGAAAGACGAAGAAATCCCCGCTGATGTCCGCGAGAAACTCAACACAATCGAAGGTTGGGGGAAACTAGCCACGACTGCGAACTCGCAGACGAACCGTGTCGCCGCAGCCACGACCCTCGCGTACATCGGGTTGTACAACAAAGGCAACAAGCTCTCGCGAGAGGAACTCGCCGACTTACGAAAGCACGCCGCTGCGCTTTGCAAGTCAAAGGACGAGCAGGTGCGTTTCTTCGCAGTGAACACTCTCGGTTACGTCGGCAACGAGACCACGACAGCGCCGTTGATCGAGCTGCTGAAAGACAAAAATCCATTCATGCGACTGGCCGTCGCAGAAGCATTGGAAGATTCTGCCGACGATTCCTGCATTGAACCGTTATTAGCAACACTCAAACTGCGCCAATCGCAACTTCCATTGGGATTTGATGTGCAGAAACTTACGACTTGTGCTCTCACCGCGGTTGCCAATATCGGAAGCGACAAGGCAAAGAAGGCACTCGACAGGCTGGAATCGTCCACACGCGAGCCGGCGCTGAAAGAGGCGATCGGGCTAGCGCAAGACCGGTGGCAAGCAATTCAGAAGCCGAAGTAACAATGTCATGTGCGGCCGCTACACGCTCCGACGGAAGCTCAACCTTCTCCTCTCCGAATTCGCTGCTGACCTCGCTCCCGGTGTCGAGTGGGAACCACGCTACAACATCCCGCCCACAGCCAGCGTCCCCGCGGTGCGACTTCTTGATGGCAAGCGGCAACTGGCGTTGTTCAAGTGGGGTCTGATCCCAAGCTGGGCGAAGGACACGAAGATCGCCTACAGCACGATCAATGCCCGCGCCGACACCGTAGCAACGAAGCCTGCCTTCCGCACGGCCTACAAGAAGCGTCGCTGCCTGGTGCTGGCGGACGGCTACATCGAATGGGAGAAGTCCGGCAAGGACAAGCTGCCCTGGCTGTATGAAATGAAGGGCGGCGAGCCGTTCGCCTTCGCTGGGCTATGGGAAGCGTGGTACGGCGCGGGAGAGGACAAGCCGCCGCTGGAGTCGTGTACGATCATCACGACCGACGCGAACAAGCTGGCGGCCAAGGTCCACAACCGTATGCCGGTCATTCTCGACAGCGAGGATTACGACGATTGGCTGGCCGGTGAGCAGATTCCGCTGGTGCCTTACCCGCCCACGCGGATGACGGCGCGGCCGGTGAGCACTACGATTAACAACGTGCGAAATCAGGGGCAGCAGTGCGTCGAGCCGCGGGATATTGCGACAGTGCCGGTCAAGGCGTCCAAGCGCAAAGCGAAGTGAATTCAAGAACGAGGAACCCCTCATGGATTTCGATGAAGTCGAGCAAAAGGTCACACAGAGCGGCAGTGAACTGGCCGAACTGCATGCCACGGTTAAGCAACTCCAGGCCCGTGTGGATCGG
>Ga0065705_10104196_pt1 | contig 39145 bp, 33 predicted proteins | sample SwibulcommuniRL2_FD_59092 | JGI IMG/M metagenome (GOLD analysis project Ga0065705, IMG submission 59092) | Bulk soil microbial communities from switchgrass field near Rose Lake, East Lansing, Michigan, USA - RL2 Bulk Soil v2 (version 2) | ecosystem: Environmental > Terrestrial > Soil >...
GATCGTCATCGTACGGAAACCGGCGGTCCGCTAGTCCGATCGAATCCCGCCGCAGCCGAGCGCCTGACCACGACGGGCAATCGGAGAGATCGCCGCTATCCAGGGATGGGGGAGATGCAGTAGTACGCGCGGCGTTTTTTCGTTCTTGAATTTCGCGCCATCCGCTCGAGATACCAGACCAGCACGATGGCCGCATAGAACGTCGCATGCAATTCCGGCATGGTGAATCTCTCCCGAGCAACCATAGGTCGGGGTGCCCGTCCGTCAACCAGCCCGGCAACTTCAACCAAATTGTCAAACATCTTGGCCACGTGAAGCCGCCTGCCCCAATTCCTCAGGCGTTCTGCCTTAGCACAAACACTAGCGACGCACTGCATTACCGCTGCAGAATTCTGTCGGAATTGTCCCGTTAACGCTGGATGCGGGGCGAAACACGAGGTAACTGTGTCACACCTCGCAGGAAACGCCCCTTTGGCGAATCCCGGACCCCAGAGCAAAGTACTAACCATGAACGCAACAACGTTGAATGAATGGAAAGCACGATTGGGCGACACTGAACAGCGCGCGAAGGCGCTAAGCCACAGATGGCCAAACAGCCAAAGGCCAAGAAGGTGGGCGCGCTCGACGCCGCAGCGCATGACCTGGCCGGCAGCAAGGAGCCGATGAACTGCAAGGACCTCATCGAGGCGATGGCGAAGAAGGGCCTGTGGACCAGTCCCGGCGGCAAAACGCCCCACGCCACGCTCTATAGCGCGATCATCCGCGAGATCGCGCTCAAAGGGAAGGAATCCCGGTTTGTGAAGAAGGATCGCGGACAGTTCGCGACGGCGTAGTGGTCAACACAACGCTCTCCCACGCCCGGAGACGGGCGTCGTTGGCTTGGCACTTTCTCGCCACGGGGGCATCAGCACGTTATTCTGTCGGCATGTCGGATGTTACCCGCATTCTGTCACAGATTGATGCCGGCGACCCGAAAGCAGCCGACCAATTACTGCCGTTGGTCTATGACGAGCTGCGAAAGCTGGCGGCGGCGAAGCTGGCGCACGAGAAGCCGGGGCAGACGCTCCAAGCGACTGCACTAGTGCATGAAGCGTATGTTCGACTGGTCAGCTCGCCATCAACTGCCAAGCCAGACATCACAGATCAGCCGGATCGCTGGAACTCCCGCGGCCACTTCTTCGCCGCGGCCGCCGAGGCCATGCGGCGAATTCTCATCGAACAGGCCCGCAACAAGGGGCGGCAAAAACGGGGTGGTGGGCGCGAGCGAATCGACATCGACGCCCTCGATGTGGCGATTCAGGCCACGCCCGACCAGCTTTTGGCCATCGATGAAGCGCTTGAGAAGCTCCGCCGCGAGGATACCGCTGTGTATGAGCTAGTGAAGCTCCGGTACTTCGCGGGAATGAACATCGAACAGGCCGCCGAGGCCCTGGGGATTTCCATCCCAACTGCCTATCGCCATTGGAAGTACGCCCGGGCCTGGCTGCACGGCGAGCTGCTAAGTTCGGCTTAGTCCTGAGGGGCTGTTGCGATTTCGCAGTTTTTCTTTCGTCCGCTGATAAAACAGGGGACAATTGTCGCACTGTCTTACAGGACCGCGCTATTAGCCGAGCCGACGGCATGAATACTCCAGAAAACCAGGCCCGCGCCATCTTTCTTGAAGCGATCGAGCGGCCTGATGGCGCCGCGCGTGCCCAATTCGTCACCCAGGCTTGCGGCGGCGATGTCCAGCTTCTGAGTCGAGTCGAGAGACTTGTTCACTCCCACGATCAACTCGGCTCGTTTCACGAACAGCCGCCGACGCCCGAGGCGACTGCGGTTCTTTCGGCCGAGCGCCCCGGTACGCAGATTGGACCATATAAGCTCCTGCAGCAGATCGGCGAAGGGGGGATGGGCGTGGTCTATATGGCCGAGCAGACCGAGCCGGTCAAGCGCCGCGTGGCCCTCAAGATCGTCAAGCCGGGAATGGACACGCGACAGGTGATTGCCCGCTTCGAGGCCGAGCGACAGGCGCTAGCGATGATGGACCATGTCAACATCGCCCGCGTTCTCGATGGTGGCACCACCGCCAATGGCCTGCCCTATTTCGTCATGGAGCTGGTCCACGGCGTTCCGATCACCAAGTACTGCGATGACAACCAATTGACGCCGCGACAGCGACTGGAGCTGTTCGTGCCGGTTTGCCAGGCGATCCAGCACGCCCACCAGAAGGGAATCATTCACCGCGACATCAAGCCGTCCAACGTCATGATCACGCTTTACGACGGCCAGCCGGTCCCCAAGGTGATCGATTTCGGCGTCGCCAAGGCAACCGAACAGAAGCTGACCGAGCGAACCCTGTTCACACAGTACGGCACTATGGTCGGCACACTGGAGTACATGAGCCCCGAGCAGGCCGAGATGAGCGCCCTGGGTGTCGATACGCGCAGCGACATTTACTCGCTGGGCGTGCTTTTGTACGAGCTGTTGACGGGCAGCACGCCGCTCTCCCGCAAACGGCTCAAGGAGGCGGCGTACACCGAGATTCTCCGCATCCTCAAGGAGGAGGAGCCGCCCAAGCCGAGCACCCGCCTTTCCAGTTCGGGCGAGGCGCTGGCGTCGATCTCGGCCCAGCGGCAGATGGAGCCGGCGAAGTTAACGAAACTGGTTCGCGGCGAGCTGGACTGGATCGTGATGAAGTGCCTGGACAAGGACCGCAACCGCCGTTACGAGACGGCCAACGCCTTCGCCATGGATGTGCAGCGCTACCTGCGGGACGAGCCGGTCGAGGCGTGTCCGCCATCGGCCCTGTATCGGTTCCGCAAGTTCGCCCGTCGGAACATGCGGGCGCTCGTGACCGCGTCAGTGGTCGTCCTGGCGGTGGTGCTGACTGCGGCGGTTAGTGGTGGGCTCATCTGGCGGGCCAACCAGGATCTGCACCAGGCCCTCGAGAGCGAACGGCGCGGTGCGTATTTCCAGCGGATCGCCCTGGCGGAACGGGAATGGGCGTCCAACAATCTGAGTCGGATGGAAGAGCTGCTCGGGCAATGCCCGGCAGACCTGCGCGGCTGGGAATGGCACTATCTCAGGCGGCTGCGACACGGCGCCATTCCCCTTCTGCGCCATGAGAGCCCCGTCTATAGCATCGCTTTTGGCCCCAACGGTCTGTACCTGGCCACGGGCACGAAGGACGGCATTGTCAGGCTCTGGCAGGCAAATTCCGGCCAGGAACTCCGAAAGTGGCAGGCGCACCAGGATAATGCAACCACTGTCTCGTTCAGTCCCGACGGCCGGTATCTCGCCACAGGAGGTTGGGATGCGGCGGTCAAGGTTTGGGATGTGCAGAAGGTTCTTCAGGGTGAAGCCAACGAGCCACTCCTGTGCCTGGAACATACCAGCCGGGTCCGCGTGTGGAGCGTAACCTTCAGCCCAGACGGACAGCGCTTGGCCTCGGCCGGTGGCAGGAGCGAAGATAGAAAGGGGGAACTCAAAGTATGGGATCTGGCGGGCTTGCCGGCTCTGCCTTCGGCTTCGCACTCCCGTCAAGAGGTGCTCACATTAGGTAGCTTTTCCGACAGCGTGAGGCGCGTACAGTTCAGTCCCGACGGCCGGCGGCTCGCCACTGCCTGTGGGGGATTCGTGCAGTTGTGGGACTCACAGTCCGGCCGGGAGCTGCTGGCATTCCGCGGGCACAGCAACCGGGTCGAATCGGTGACCTTCAGCGCCGATGGCCGTCGCCTGGCCTCGGTCGGTGGCCATCTCTCGGTGCATCCCGATGCGGAGGTCAAGGTTTGGGACGCCCATACCGGGCAAGAGATTCTGAGCTTGCGCGGCCACGTGGGCGGACTCCGAAGCGTGGCCTTCAGCCCCGATGGTCGCCGCCTCGCGTCGGCAGGCCTGGATCAGACCGTCAAGCTCTGGGACGCGGCTACCGGGCAGGAGGTCCTTACGCTGCGCGGACATCTCGACAACGTTCTTTGCCTGGCCTTCAGCACAGATGGTCACCAGCTAGCCTCGGGGAGTGTGGATAACACTGTCCGGATTTGGGACGCCACTCCGCCCGAGCGGGCTCCAGAGTACCTCACTCTGCGCGGGCACACAGGCGCGGTAACCGACTTGGCCTTCCATCCCACCGACGGGCACAACCTCGTCTCCGCCGGCACGGACGGTACCGTGCGGATGTGGGATGCCTCGAACGGAAAAGAGCTTGGCACCCTACACGGGCCCCCGTCCACCTGGAGGGTGAGGGTCGCTTACAGCCCCGACGGACGACGCCTGGCCGCGATGAGTGCGGGAGCAGGACTGCGCTTGAGGATCTGGGAGGTCGCCACAGAAAACGAGATTTGCAACTTTCCGGGTCAAAGCGACATGGTGATGTGCTTGGCGTTCAGCCCGGGAGGTGGGCACCTCGCAACGGCGGGCTATGACCAAACCGTGCGGGTTTGGAATGCAACGACGGCCCAGGAAGTCGCGGCACTCAAGGGCCATAGCTGGCCGATCTTCGCTGTGGCGTTCTGCCCCGACGGTCGTCACCTAGCCTCGGGCGGCGGGGACAGTACGGTCCGTATCTGGGACTGGACCACCGGCAAGGAGCCACGTGTCCTCGAACCCCGGCACGCGGGCCGCGTCGCAAGTGTGACGTTCAGCCGCGACGGTAAGCTGCTGGCCTCGGCGAGCTGGGACCGGACCGTCAAGCTCTGGGACACCGCGACCTGGAGACTCCTGCACGATTTGCACGACTCCACTGGCGCGATTCAGTGTGTGGCGTTCGGCCATGACGGCCGGCTGGCCTGGGGCAGTACCGATGGCACCGTCAAAGTCTGGGATGGGCCAGGCACGGAAACCCAGGTTCTGCGCGGCCACACGAGCTGGGTCCAAGCCGTGGCTTTCAGCCCCGACGACAAGTGGCTCGCCTCGGCCAGCCAGGACGGGACAGTGAAGGTCTGGAATGCGCCTCCAAAACCAAAGGCACCGGATCAGGGGGCACATGACCCGGTGAAATCCGACGACACTATTCGTACCGCGGAGGACTAGGCTCATGTCCTGTATGCACACGGATTCCTGCCTCTACCGACGAAGAGCCTTCACGTTGATCGAGTTGCTGGTAGTCATTGCGATCATCGGAATTCTGATCGGCCTTCTGCTCCCAGCGGTGCAGATGGCTCGCGAATCGGCCCGCCGCATGGCCTGCTCGAACAACCTGAAGCAAATCGCACTGGCCTGCCACCACCATCACGACTCATACGGCGTGTTTCCGCCGGGGCGGGTCGATGCCCCGTTCACCGTCCCCCAGGGGCAGATCCAAGGTGGACACGGGTTCGGCCCGTTCCTCCTGCCCTACCTCGAGCAGGAGGCGCTCGCCACGATCTATCGCTGGGACAGGCGCTGCCAAGGCCCGGAGAACCAGCCCGTGGCAACAATCCAGCTCAAGGTCCTCCAGTGCCCGTCGGCGGAGCAGGACCGCTGGGTCACGGCCGTGGAAGACCCGCGCAATTACAGTTACGGCGGCAAGGGGGCCTGCGGCGACTATACGGGCATCCGGGACATCGATACCCGTCTGGTAGATCTCGGTCTCGTGGACCGGACAGCGAATTACGACGGCGTCCTGACAAAGGACTACCTGACGCGCCTCGCCGACATTACCGACGGCGCATCGCAGACGATCCTGGTCACCGAAAGCGCTGGCCGACCCACTCTGTGGCGTGCAGGCAGGCCGGTACCGGGGATCTACGTCCCTCTCGCGGCCTGGGTCGGGGGGAGCTTGACGTTCGGCCAGGGCTCGACGCCCGACGGAGTCACGCAGCCGGGGCCTTGTGCCATCAACTGTACGAATGACCGAGAGGTCTATAGCTTTCACCCGGGCGGGGCCGGCTCGGCTTTCGCCGACGGCTCGGTCCATTTCCTCCAGGCCAGCATCGACATTCGCAACTTCGCCCGCCTCGTGACACGCGCCGGCGGAGAGGTCGCCACGATCCCCTGAACCGTCGGTCGTCGTGAAGAATCACTGACCAGAAAACAAAGCGGCCGGTGAGGCCCTATCCGTCAAGAAAGTTCCTCACCGGCCAAGGCACCGCCCGGCGCACGGTTCGCGCGCTGGAGCGATGTCTCTCCATTGTAATGCGAACCACGGGAGAGAATCCATGTTACGTCGAATGAACAAGATGACCTTGTTGGCTGCGATCCTCGCGGCTGGTGCTTTGGGCGGTATCGCAGTGAGGCCCGCCGAGGCGACGCCGCCCCAGGGATTCACAGCTGTCAACATCGTGGGGCCAAGCACGCTGGACAGAATCCACACCAAGAGCGAAATCGACGATCACATTCGGATCAAGAGCGAGGACCTCACCGACGTTTATGTCACGGAGATCACAATTGTGCCGGGAGGCCACGGTGGCTGGCACTCGCACCCCGGCCCGTCGATCATCACGGTCAAATCAGGCACGGCGACATTCTACGACGAATGCAACGATTTCATCCGGCAGAGCTACGCCGCGGGCTTCGGATTCGTAGAGGACGCCGGGTGTGTGCACCTCCTCAGTAACGAAGGTGACGTTGATCTCAAAGTCGTCGTTGTACAGATCGTTCCCTTCGGCGCGCCGCGGCGGATCGACGAACCGGCGCCGTAGGGCCGCGAGGCGGAGGTGCCGTCTCGCTTGACACGACGCGCCCAACGGCACGATTCCGAGAGCAAGCTCCCGAGGGCTTATCACACGGAGCGTGTTGGTTACGAGAAAAAAGGGCCGGTGAGGCCCGAGCTGACAAGTAAGCTCCTCACCGGCCCGGCATTGGTTCGGCGCCTGGTCAGGCGTCAGGCCTTTGGCGACGTGGACTGGGACTTGCGCCAGGCCGAGCTACTTGGCTGCCTTCGAGCGCGTGTGGCCGACGACGATCACGCCGTCCTTGTCCACGACAATAGGCTGACGCCAACCGAACTCCTTCAGGCTCGCGGCAACGGCATCGACGGCCTGGTCATTCAGCGGCGGGTTGCGGTCATAAGGAATGACCCGCTCGATGGGCCAAAATTCGATCTGCATGTTGACAGCGAATCCCCGAAGGGTTCACGCCGGCCAACAAGATGCTGAGCCAGAGTGGCGGAGAGTTTTTGCCTGCCCCTGGACCAGCAGGATGCTGAGAACAGCGAGCCGGTTGGGCGCGAGGCCCTACCAAGTCATTTTACGAGTTGGCAGCACGATGCGTCAATGTTCAGCTAGAGCCGGGTGCGCAGTTGCGGGAAATCGTTGGAATCGTACTCCAGTGATTCGGGCCAATCCGAACGCCGCCCATACCATGCAGGTACGACCGGCAACGTAACTCCAGTGTTCGAGTGCGGTGCCAGCCAAAACGTTGCCGCTGAACAAAGTCCCGCGAGCCCATGCCAGCACTGCGTAAAGCGCCTTGTGGCCGAAACTGTCGATTAGCAGAGCTCCTGCTAGTGAGACGATGGGCAACCACCACTTTCCCGACCATCCCCACGCCAGAAGAAGGACCCAGGCAACGACGATCAACAAGCTCGGCACGTATTTCACAACATATTCGGTAAGTGCTTGCGTTGGTGTCATGAACGAGTACGCCGTTTGTGGTGATACGCCCTTCCATGTCAGGAACCGAATCCAAACCAGTATCAAGGCCGCCGTGGTCGTCCAGCCAAGAATAGAAGCGATCGAATACGTTCCTGCTGCCTTTGTTTCACTCTTCTCGTCAACCAGCGATCCGCGGATGAGGGTGAAGATGGGGACCAAGAGCCATACCAGCATGAGTAGCGTCAGCAGGTCGAGCGCTGGTCGTGCATAGTCCTCGAGGGAGCCCCCAGGCCAGCGAAAGGGAGCCGGTCCCATAGGGCTGTTTCTTCCCGTGCCACGTTGAACCAGCCAGTCCTGGACTGCGGAAAAGAGCATTCGGCCATAGGAGTAGGCAAGCAAATAAGCTGCGGCCCGGACCCACCCTGACCAGGTCCGCCAAACTCCGCTGCGGCCGGCGAGCCACATACCGAGCACAAGTCCAACCGAATCCGCCCCCCAGGCAAAAACGCCAAAGGCCCTCATTCCTGGAGATGTGTTACCGCCAGTGTTGTGGACCAAATGAAAGCAACTGACGGTAACAGCCCCCATCGTCAGGAGGGCCAAAAGGAACGTCACGCGCCTTGCTATAGTGCGCCACATCACTCGATCCCTTACAGGGCTAAAATTGGGCAATCGTCAGTCTGAAGTAGCGATTGGGGCTGGGCTCCGCTACCACCCCTCAGCCCCACTCGTTGGACTTCGCGAGCGCCTCCAAGTCGGCGAAGATCAGCACGTGTGGCCATTCCGGACGAGATTCCACGTTCCACGTTAGGTGCACAGCAGCCAGCCTCCCATCCGGCAGTTGGAAAACTACATCGTCGGGGTCTTGTCCGATCGCCCTCGCAACGGCCCGCTCTCCATAGAGCGCGTGTCCAATGGGCAACTCGCGACGCAGTTCAGCCTCTGACGATCGGCGCGTTTCGTCGCCGAGTTCAGAGGACCAGTAGCTCGGCCAGCGATCAACGGCCATATCTCTTCATCTCGGCCGGTGGGAATTGCAGCCTGCAGCTTACCGATCAGCCACCGGCGACTCAACGCGCTACATGCCGCCGCGTCAGGTGCAGCGACAGATACTATCACCTACCGCCGCTCGTCCTTGAAATGATCGGCGATAAGAGCCACGGCGGCGTCATTACATGCCTCGTGGTTGGCTTGGTTGCAGGCGACGAGGACGGCGAAGTCTTTCTTGGGAGCAAGCCAGGCGACTGCGAACCACATGGTGTTGCTGCCGGCGTGGGTAAGGGCGGGACCGCCGGCCCAGGGTTGGCCGTCGGCGATAATCCAGCCCATTGCGTATTTCGTGTCGCGGAGGGCCGGAGCAGGGGCGGTATGGAGTTTCTCAAGCGTTTCGGGTTTGAGCAGTTTGGTCTTGGCGGAGGGGAGGTTGGCAGCAGCGAATTTGGCCCAGTCGCCGATGGAGCAGTGGACGCTGCCCGCGGGACCGATGCCGACGGGGTTGTCGGCGCTAGGGCCGGGCTCGACGGGCGAGCCGTTGGCTTTGTGGCCGCGGGGTTGATCATTTTTCCCAGGGGCGCCCGGTGCGCCAAAACCGGCAGTGCTCATCCCAAGCGGGCGGAAAATCTTCTCGCGCGTGAGGTCTTCCCAGGATTTGCCTGTAACCCTCTCGGCCATGTGGCCGGCAATGGAGTACCCAGCGTTGGAGTAGATGAACTTCTCGCCGGGAGTGGCCTCGGGCGACTTAGCCGTGAGGCCTTCGAGGAGGAATTGGCGCGCACTCGTTGGCGTACCCTTATGCTGCCAGAGCTTGCCCCACAGCTCATCCTTTGTGAGGTCACCAATTGCGCCGCTCCGGTGGGTGAGGAGTTGTTCGAGCGTGACGGCACTGTACTGCGGGTGCATGGACTTCTTGAGCTCGGGGAAAGTCTCACCGAGCGTCTGGCCCCACTTCAGCTTTCCTTCATCGACGAGGATGCCGCAGAGGAAGCCAGTCATCGCCTTGGTGTCAGAGCCGATGTGGAAGCGGTCGGTAACAGCGACTTTTTCACCCTTGCCTCGCGTGCGGACACCGGCAACGCCGAGCGCGACGATCTCGCCGTTGCGGACGACAGCTGCGGCTATGCCCGGAACATCGCGCTTCTGGACGATGGGCACGAGGAACTGGGAAATGTCTTTCGGTGGGTTCGCGGCGTCGGCAGTGACGGAAGCAAGGGAAAGCACGGCGAGGACAATAGCTGGAAATGCTTTCATACGCTCACCGGAAAACGAAAATCTCACCTGCCGCGGCGGCACGTGAAGGTGGAACCAGGATTACGGGTAACGATCAACGGTCTTTCTTCACCTCAACGAATTCCTTGACCCGAAGATCGTAGATAGTACCGCCGAGTGATTCCGGCACAAACACTCGCAGCTTCAGCTTGTCTAGTTGGGCGCGGTCGGCGGTAAAACTGACCACGACGCGCCCCGGCTTGGACCGATCTTCCCGCAAGGGCGCGGTCAAGGGCGGGTTGTCACCCTCGCCGATCTGCAAGTCCACGCGGCTGAAGTCCTTCAATGCCCCCTCGGTACTGAAGTCGAGCTCCACCGTGACGTGATTGGGGCCGGCCGCCATCGAGCGGACTTCCATATCCATTTCTTTTGCCCGCTCCTTGGAGACAGGCGCGATCAACCATAAAGCGAAGCATGGGCTGGGGGCGACGAGGAAAAGCGCGAGGGCTGATACGGAGAGAATCGTTTTCATCATGGATGTGCTCCTTTCTGCGGTAGGGGAGACTGAAAGAGCGGCAAAGTGCCGAGCATGTAATTAGACGACGCCGAGTGAGTTTTGTTTCCCCCCGCCGCAGCGGTGCGTGTAATTCCGCAAGTCCAGACTGGCAACCTACCGGCCCTCGGGCCCCTCAACCCTCACCACAATCCTCCCTCTGTGCCGCTCCGCCGAAACCACGAGGCCGCCGGGCAGCGCGATAGTTAGTCCGCTGACTCTGCCCTCTGACCGGCCTTGAACGCAGCCGCGAGCTCTGCTTCTTCCTTTTCGGAAAGCTTCTTGACCTCCATTTTCCCATTCCACCAGTGCGCCGACGTGCGCGTCGGGTGATGGCCCTTCGCGAGGGACCAGACCTCCTTACTGTCTAGCGTGACGCTCAAACCATAGTCGGTGAAGGGAGCCAGAGTATAGTACCAGGCGCGTCGTCCCTTAAACTGCCGGGCTTCGAGCATAAGGATGACCTCGGGATCGGTTCCCTGGCAGAATAGGAAGACGCCACCCCCAATCGTGTCGGACGGCTGCTTGGGCGCGTACTGATAGATGGGCTGAGTGATCAATCTCAATTCCCAACGGCTATCGTTGGCGTCCGTGGAGTGGGCTGACATCCGGCGGCCGATCTCCCGCATCTGACGCAGTCGCGAATTCTCGCTCTCGGCCGAAGAAGGTGCCTCGGGTACTTCCTTCCACTCCACCCCCGGCTCATCGGGCGACCAGGCGTCGGCTTCTCGCCACTTTCCGGTCAGCGGAGAACTGCACAGCGAATGGAACTCATGAGCCACCCAGCGCTCGCCGGGTCCGCCATAGGAATAGGAAAAGACGGTGCCAAGCGCCGCGGGCAAGCCGGACTCATCGACCCACAAATACACGGCTCCGATGTCGTCGCCGCGGACCGGTTGACTGTGTCGAAATACCGCCTTGGACAGCATTTTCAGCGGAGCGTCGGGCTTGTCCTTTGGCGTCAGGCGGTAGTCGGCCGCGTGGTCCTGCGACACCTTGAGCCACGCCGCCACACGTTGCGCATCTTGGCCGCGGAATTCCTTATCCGTCGTGGTGTCCTGAGCCGCCAGTGGTAGTGCTAGTTGGACAAATAACACCACAGTCAAAATCCGCAGCATCGGTTTGCCTCCCTCGATTGAAAAGCCGAATCTACACGCGCTCGATTCTAAGCTGCGCTCTGAGGCCGACGGCACTGCTCGTTACCTTGGCGACTCAACTCGCACGATCAGCCGGCCCCTGTGCTTCTCGGCCGAGACCGTGATCCCGCCGGCCAAAACTAGCTTTCGGCGAAGCAGGTGGCCTTGAGGGCCGCCAGCAACTAAAAATACTCGAACGATCTTGTGAGTGTTTTTGAGAGCGCCAAAACAACATTCAGTACAGGGCTTGGCCCGGGGGATAAGTCCAACATCAGTTGGATTCGTGCCCGTCTTGAACCCCCGTTTCGATCCGTGTAATTGAACTCGCTACTATTTCCCGTCTCAGGGCAGCTCGAAACTGTGGAAATGCGGCGGGGAATCGTAGTAGTTCGCAGGGTCGTTGTCGAGCGAATCCTGTCCCGCGTCGCCGCGCGCCGTGAACGCGCCGTAAAAGTCATTCACAGGGAGATCCACCCCCAGCAGCAGTGCATCATCGTCGTCCCCGAGCTCGATCACCGTATCAGCGTAAACTTTATTGTCGGTGAGGCCGACGGCATCCGCTCCTTCGCCAGTCGTAATGTCGAGCGCTCCGGCGAATACATTTCCAGCCACCGCGGAAGCGGGCTCGTAATGCGTACCGAGGATCACGATGTCATCACCGGCGGCTGTGTCGATCGCCACGTTTCCGTCAAGCCAGCACTTGGCAACCTCCACTCGGTCGTAACCGCCCGCGGTGGTCACAAGCAGGTCGCCCATAACAACCGCTCCCAAATCGGACGGCGACTCGGCTCGCCCCAGCACTACCCGATTGTCGCCATCGCCTGCCTCGATCGCGGCGTTGCCCATGATCCAGCTCTCCTCCACAAGAACTCTGCTGTCTCCGTGACCGACGACTATGGATAAATCACCCCAAATGAGGTTGGGGTCGTAAAGGGGCCGTCCCAGCACCAGCTCATTGTCTCCGTCGCCGGCTGCGATGGTCACGTTCCCCGCGACGTGTACCTGGTACAGGGCCAGGAAGTTCGCCCCACCGGCGAATTCAACAGCGATGTGCTGGACATCGAAGAAAATCTCCATGGGCCAATCGTCGAAGTGAACCGTCATAGCTCCGGGTCTCCCCTCGACGCCGATGATGTACACTTTGTGCCCGCTGTTCCCCTCGCCGCTGACGACCAGCGTGTCACCGGCCATTCCAACCGTGGGAACGAGCGTACGCCGGGAGTCCGCGGCCAGTGTGTCGGCGTGCTGCTCCTCCGGCGGTGAAACGGCTCGCCCGAAGTAGGGTCGAGCGCCGCCCTCTTGGAACGAATCCTGGCCGCGCGCAACCTGTTCGCTGGCAAGCATTCCGCACAGGCCGATTGCGAGGGCGGCGGCCTTCAGCGCCCGGCCGACGAACGTCGTGATGGAGATGGAATAGCGCATTGCAGTCCCTTTCCTGAACGAGCGTTTTATTGGCCAGAGGCGAGCAGCGTCGCCTGACACTGGCTCTCTGTGAAAGAAGATTGCCGCCCGCGCCTGCGGGCGGCCACGTTGTTCGCAGAATTGGGCGCTAAAAAGTCCGCATTTTTCGACCCAGCGCAACCAAAAGACCCAGTCTTCGCGAGCGAAGACCGGGCCTTGAAAACTGGGCACTCGCCGCCGATTACGGCAGCTCGAAGCCTTGGAATTGCGGCGCGGACTCGTAGAAGTTGGTCACCTCGTCAGCGAGATAGTCCGACCCTTGCTGGCCCCGGGCGGTGAAGTCGCCGTAGAACTCGTTCGGGGCGTCGAGAATGAGACTATCGTCAGCGCTTCCGAGCTCGATGGTCGTTTCGACTTCAATCTGCGCGCCGGTGATTCCAACCTTATCGCGTCCGTCGCCAGTGAAGACGTACAGGCTGTCGAACATGTTGGACGGTCCGGCGGCATACAAGAGCCCCAGGACGAGCTTCGCGTCATCGCCGTCATCGGGCAAAGCCCTCAGATCGCTCCGGCCATCATCCGTCCGAGCGCTTAAATCGCTTGGGCCGTCGTCCCTGCCGGAAGTATCGGCGCGGAGGGAGTCGACGCCGCTTGTGCGGCTGGTCACGGGAACGGCCCCGATCGAGACAAAGAAGGAGTCGTAGCCGAGCTGGACGAAATCGCTTCCCGCGGCGGTGTCGATCGTGACGCTGGCATAGACCGAAGTGTCTTCGATGCGCACGTTGTCGCTTCCCCCGGCCGTCGCAATGGCAACGTCTCCGCCGATGGCGCTTGCGCCATAGCCCCAGCCGCCAATGTCCACCACGTCGTTGCCGTCGCCGGTCTGTATGGTCAGGGTCCCCAGGATGTTAATGCGGTCCATTCCCAGGAAGTTGTCGCCTCCCTGGAGATCGACGTGGATGTGGTTGACCCCCGTATAAACCCAGGGGACATCGACGACGTACACGCCGACTTTGCCGTAGTCGTCATCCGCCCCCACGATCGAAACGGTATTCGCATTTTCGTCGCCGGCGATGTACAGCGTGTCCCCAATTTGGTTGGCGCTGACGCCATAGGCGGCGCGGGCGACTTGGGCCGCTAGCAGCCAGGCTGCCAGACAACAGGCAGCGAGCGTGATCCTGCTTACCCCATGAACGAAAGTGGTGGTTGGGGAGCGCATGAGAGTCTCTCCTGGCGGCGAAATGGTTGAATGCCGGCGGGGCGACGCGCCGCTTACGGCGCTCCGCAGCCGGATCCGTGCGGTAGAACCGGCTCTGCATCGAGAGATTGCCGCCGGCGCCAGTTTGCGGCCACGCGCTGTGAAAGTTCCTGTGCGCGGCCGCCATTTCACCTAGAGGCCCAGCGCGATAATTCGTGCTATCTTGTGCCGACGAGCGACAGGTTGTGGCGGTCATATCGAGGTAGTAAGGTCCGCTTGAGGCTCACGCTTCAATGCCCGGCAGGACGGTGTAAGCATGTCTCAACCGCTGGATTCCACATCGCAGTGGCTGCAGGCGCTGGTCGAGGGGGACGAGCTCGCTGTTGCCGAGTTCTGGGACGAGTTCGGGCCGCGACTGAACCGCCTGGCCGAACGGCATCTATCACCTCGCTTGAATCGACGTGTCGGCGCGGAGGACGTGGTTCAGTCGGTCTGCCGGACGTTCTTTCGCCGCGCCCGCCAGGCGCAATTCGAGCTGCCCGATGCCGAGGCGCTGTGGCGGCTGTTGTGCGTGATCACGCTGACCAAGTGCCGGCTGGTGGCCCGCTTTCACGGCCGCGAGCGGCGGGGGCTGGCACGCGAGCAGTCGCTGGACGCCGGGCCGGGCGAGCCGGCGGGGGCCGGTGAACTCGCTGCTCACGATCCGCCGCCCGACAAGGCCGCGGAAATGGGCGACGAGCTGGCGCGGATTTTGTCGGCGCTCGATCCGGAGGAGCAGCAGATGGTGGACCTCAAGCTGCAGGAGCATACCAACAGCGAAATCGCCCAGAAAACCGGGTGCTCGGAGCGGACCGTGCGGCGCGTCTTTCAGCGCGTGCAGACGCGACTGCGAGACATCCTGGATCAATCGAGCCGCGACCTGACCTGATCGGCCGTGCCCAAGGGATTCTCCATGGACGCTTCGCCTTCACCCGACGCGGCCATCGACGAAGACCTGCGGAGGGAATTTGAGCGGGCATGGCTCGCCAATGCTCCCTTACGAATCGAAGATTGCCTGCCACCGCGCGAGTCGCCGGCCTGGCTGGCCACGCTGGAGGAACTTGTCCACATTGAGTTGGAGTTTGCCTGGAAGGCATGTGCCCAGTCGCGGGGGGTGGAGTGCCCGATCAAGGAGGGCTCGCCTGCTACGCCACAACGCGTCGAGCAATACCTGGCTCGCTTCCCAGCACTTAATGAGCCACAGATCGTGGCGAGGCTGGTCGAGCAGGAGTGCCTGGTTCGAGCGCAAGCCGGCCAGCCGCCCGCGGCGGAGGAATATGACAGGCCGCTGGGGAATCTGCTGGTGACGCGATCGCCCAGCGAAACCCTGCACAATCAGGACGCAACGTGGCGATCAGACTGGCAGGACGCCAGTCGAGCAACGCCCGATGCTCGTCAGACAACTTCGCTCAAGCTCCCGCGGCAGCTGGGAAACTATGAATTGTTGGACGAGATCGGCCGCGGAGGAATGGGCGTAGTGTATCGTGCCCGGCAGCTTTCCGCCGATCGGATTGTGGCCCTGAAAGTGATCCGCGGGGAAGAGTTATCTGCACTGCGGCCCGAGTCGCGAGCGGCCGCGATCGAACGATTCCGCCACGAAGCGCTGGCGGCCGCGCGGCTGGCCCACGAGCACATCGTCACGGTGTTCGAAGTTGGCGAAGCGGATGGCGAGCGATTTTTCTCAATGCGCTACATCCAGGGACAGAACCTGGCCGACTTGATTTCGACGAGCGGGCCGCTGTCCGGACGGAAAGCAGCCCGATACTTGGAGCCCGTGGCCCGCGCGGTCGCCGCCGCGCATGAGTCGGGCATCCTGCATCGCGACCTGAAGCCGCAGAACATCCTCCTTGACGCCAAGACCGATCAGGCGCTGATTGCCGACTTCGGGCTGGCGAAGCTGGCCGAGAAATCTCCCGAGTTGACGCGGGCCGGCGACGTGATGGGCACTCCGGCCTACATGTCGCCCGAACAAGCCAGCGATTCGACCCGCGTGACAGTCCGCAGCGACGTCTATTCGCTGGGGGCGACACTCTACCATGCCATCACCGCCCGCCCGCCATTTCAGGCTGCCACTTCGCTCGCGACTCTGCGGCAAGCGAACGAGGAGGAACCGACTCGTCCGTCGCAGGCCAACCCGGCGGTCGATCGGGATTTGGAAACCATCTGCCTTACCTGCCTGCACAAGGACCCGGCGCGGCGGTATCCCTCGGCTGCTGCGCTGGCGGATGATCTCGCGCGTTATCTGGACGGTCTGCCAATTCAAGCGCGGCCTATTAGTCGGCTGGAGCGGTTGGTCCGGTGGTGCGGCCGCAATCCGCTCTTGGCGGCGGCGAGCGGTTTGGCGGCGGCGTTTTTCATCGCGGCGCTGGTGGCGACGAGCGTGGGCTACGTTGCTACCGCGGCCGCGCTGCGCGAGCGAACCAAGGCACTCGCCGATAGGACGCGGGCCCTGGAAGAGTCCGACCGCAGCTACCGTCAGTCGCGCGAGGTCGTCAACCAGTTCTTCACGCTGGTCAGCGAGGACACGCTGCTAAATCAGCCCGGCGCGCAGCCGCTCCGCAAGGACCTCTTGAATCTGGCGCTGACCCACTATCAGCGGTTTCTGGCCGAGCGCGGCGAAGATCCGGCCCTCCTCCAGGAGATTGCCCGCACGCACTACCGCGTCGGCCTCATCGAGCAAGCGATTAACCCTGAGCCAGCGGCCGGTCGAGCGAGATTGGAACAGGCGCTTGCCTTGCAGCGCGACCTGATTTTGCGCTCGCCCGGCAAACAACTCGATGCGGAGCTGGGCGACACACTGAACGCGCTCGGACAGGTGCGCGAGAAGAGCGGCGACAGTGAGGCGGCGCTTGTTGCGCTAGAAGAAGCGCAGCGACTGCGGCGGCAACTGGCCGCTCGCCGCGCGGGGGACTTGGAGCATGCCCGCAAGCTGGCCAATACGACAATGAACATCGGCCTGATTTACAAGAAGTTGGGTCGCCTGGATGACGCGGCCCGGTGCCTGGATGAGGCCCAAGAGGGGCGCAAGGCGGCGCTTAATGGGCGGCCCATCGAGTCGGCCAGCGCGCAGGAACTGCTGGTGTGGCGCGACCTGGCGATGGGGCACTACAACCGGGCGAACCTGGCGGTGGCGACGAAGGAGTTCTCCGCTGCCGAAACGGAACTGACGCCGTCAATTAGAATCCTCGAGCATATCGAGCGCATGTCGCCTAACGATCTGCGAAACCGCGAGCGCTTGGCGGCCTGTTATCACCTGGCGGCGCGGGTGTGCCGCGAGCGGCGCGACAATCCTGAGGCGTCGCGGCGGTATTTGCAGGCCACGTCGGCCCTGGAGTTGCTGCACCAGTTCAGCCCGCAGGTTGTCGAATTCCAGGAACGCCTCGCCTTGGTACTCATGGATCACGGTATGTTGTTGGCCCGTCAGCTAGACCCAAAGGCGGCTCTGAATGCATATGCAAGCGCTTGCGAGCATTTGGAAAAGATCACCCCCACGGCCGATGCGGCGGAGCAGCCGGAGCGCCGCCGCAACTACGCTGTCGCGCTCCGCGAGCTAGCTCGAGCCCGAATCGACCTCGGACAGTCGGCCGGCGCCGACGAGCTACTGGCCCGGTCACAGGCTTATCTGCAGCGGCTGATCGAGCAAACGCCGCGCGGAGCGTCGCGCACATCGCTGGAAAAAGATCTGGAAGAGACCACGCGCTTGCAAAGCATGCTGAAACCGGGCTGCGAAGTCGATAACTGAAAACGTAGAACTTGGCAAACCTGGGCAAGCTTTGCCGATTAGCGAGTCCTTAATGGACCGCGGCTTGTGAAGTGGTCGATCCCCGATTGTGGAGCACACGCTCTCGCCTGCGTGTGCAGCCAAGACGCTGCCAGCTAACCGACAACGCCACAAATCCCGCCATGTCGCCCGCGCGCCGCATCTTCGCAAAACGCCTGGCATCGGTAGCGGCCTGCCTGTTGCTGATGCTGGCTTGCGCTAGGCCGGCACATGGGCAAACGCCATTTTCGCTATTCGATTGGCTGCAGCCGGTGTTCATGTCCGACTGGCTCACGCGGTACTGGGCCGACGACGCCCAAGAGGACGGCACGCGGCTGGCAAGCCTGCCCGACATGTTCGGCGACAGCTTCGGCCGCGGCGGAGTGCTCACCGCCTCCAATTCGCTGCCGCTGGTCACGACGAGCACCGACGTGCTCCTGGCCGGCGGCTCGCGAGGCCTGAAAGTGGCTGAGCATAACAAGGCGATTCCGATGAATCGGGCCTACCTCGCCTATAACCACTTTCACAACGCCGCCGCGACCAGCGTCGAGGCACTAACCGGGCTGGTGACCGACGACTTGTCAATCGACCGCTGGACGCTGGGCCTGGAGAACCGCTTTGCCGACGGTCTGTGGTCGCTCGAGGTGCAAATGCCGTTCACGGGCGATTTGGACGTCGTGGATCCAGCGGGGCTATTCGAAAGCCACAGCGGACAGATCGGCAACCTGTCGGCAATTCTCAAGCGGCTTGTTTATTACGACGAGTTCACGTCAGTGGTGGTCGGCCTGGGCGTCGAAACGCCGACGGGCTCGGATTTCGAGTCGCGGACGTCGGTGGTCAGCTACCACGTGTCGAACGACGCCGTGCACCTGCATCCGTACTTGGGCGTGCTGCACTCGCCGAGCGACTGCTCTTTCCTCCACGGATTTTTGCAACTCGATGTCGCGACGCACGGCAACCTCGTCGCATTTGACGACTTTACCGGCCCCGGCAACGTTGCGGGCCGATATAACGACCAAACGCTCCTCTATGCGGATGTCGGTGGCGGCTACTGGCTGTGGCGCGATCCGTGTGCCTGCGTGACGGGACTGGCAGCGCTCGTTGAACTGCACTACACGACTACACTCAACGACAGCGACGCGCTCTTCGCTACGCCTGTCGGCGTGGGGGGCGGCGGGCACGTCATGGACCTCGTCAATCCCGCCAACCGCTTGGACGTTGTGAATCTGACCGCGGCGCTGCATGCTGAGCTGGCCCAGTACACCAGTCTGCGCGTGGGCGGCGTCGTGCCGCTGCGCGATCCGGACAATCGCTTCTTCGATGCCGAAATCGCTGTGCAGCTCATCCGTCGGTTTTGATGGCATCACGTGGACCATACAACGAGAGCAACTCCTCACAAGAAAATAAGAATGCCCGGTGGTGGGCCGGGCATTCTTCTTTCGGCAAGCGAAGCAAGTTCCTCGCACGTTTATGGCTGCGGTACACGTGACTGCCCAGTGGTGCCACGCTTGAGCGGCAGGTCGCTCGACACGCGGACCTGCGGCTTCTTGCGATCCAACTTGTCCTTGGCCGCGGCCGAGGACGAGCCGGTGGTCCCCTGACCTTGCGATGTCGGCCGCGTGCCGATGACCTTGTGATCGTCGCAAATGATGTGGTTGCTCCCGCTCTGGCCGCTCGGCTGGCGAGAACCGGATTGGTCGAGCGACAACCGCTTGGGCTCTCGGCCGCCTCTGCCGATTCGGCTCTCTTCGACAATATAAGCCGTCACGCGGGTCCTAGGCTTCACCTGGCCAGAGTAGCTGGAAAAGGCGCCCGGAGGTGCGTTCGGAAATTTGCAGCTTGCATTGCCGCGAACGATCTCCGTAAGGTCGGCTTGTAAGTCGAACGTCGCCGAATCCTTGAACGACCCGTCGGCCTTCTTGAGGTGATCAACGCACTGCTGGAGCACCCGGTTCATGTTCCAGGGCGAAACCGTGACCTTATCGATCATGGTTTGGCCGTCCCACGAATTGGCGCCGGCCGGCGTTACGTTGACATTCCCGTTGGTGGTGCTCACCTCAAAGCTCGTGAAGACCATCCCAGCAGGGATCACGAACTTGGCCTCGAAGTCCATTTTCGTGTTCATGCCACCCGAGGCGAATTGGAGCTCGTAATGGCTGGTGTCGCCCGAGGGATCGACGACCTGAACTTTCTTCAGCGGAATCTTCCCGGAGAGGCCGCTGGCCTGGTACAGTGTCACGCCGATTTTCTCCTCGGCGGCCACTTGCGTCGGCCCCACAGGCGGCTGGGCTTGGACGCGTACAGGCGTCGCCGACAGGGCGAAAAGCGTGGCGAGTAAAACGCCGCTTACGGATGCGCCGCGGCGAAGTATGTTGCGGGCGCAGAGATTGAACTTGGTCACGGACATGGCATATACCTCGTTGGGCGGGTGATTGAAAGTGAGCTGGGGCAGCCGCCATTTCCCCCAGTCATAGTGCAGCCGTTCGCGACCGAAGAGATTACGCCGCGTGTTGCACTGCCTAACCTATTGCCGTACGGTCAAAACGGCGGACAGGTAATCGAGGAATTCCGCCTATTTTGCCGCTGCGCTGACCAATCTGAGCCAAACCGCTGACGGAAGTCTGGTTTTGGCTCGCCATCGAGCGAGGGCCATACTGCAACTCAAACCACGGCTGGGATGTTGGCTAATTCGTCGCGATGACGTCATTTCGCCGACGTTCAACTGTTTTCGCTCGTCGGCATCGACGTTGAAATGAAACCGCTTGCCGTCGGCGCTGCCCGAGTCCTATTCGGTCCCCGCCAACCGATCAGCGGCTTTGGTCGCCGCTATCCACTTCATTGTGAGCTGATCACAGAAAAAAGTCGACTGACCGTGAGAATGCCAATCCCTCAGTCAAACGCCGCACACTGCTGATCGTGCTGGCCGTGGGGCCCATGGCATTAGCCGGCGCGTGGTTCACCGCAGGCAGGGTGCTTGAACCAAAAATCAGCCACTATGGCGGAGGACCGACACAGGTTGAAACCGCTGATCTGCAACGCGCCCCGCCTAGACTGTTCGCGGCTTCTCTGGCGGGGCCGCACTCGCCCCGCATGGCTAGGCTGGCGGCAACATGGAGGGCACGCCGATGTTCCCATTTTCGTTACGCGATTTGGATTGATCGTCGCTCGGACACACTCCTTCGGTTTCCGACTCCTCCGACCCCCTTTGTAGCCCTATCTCGTCTTCAGCCAGAAATGCGTCGGCAATCAAGTGCAAGTCGTACAACATGGTAAATTCCTTTTCCAAAAGCCCGGATTCAAGCGCTGTTGCTCATCCAGAGCATTGCCGTCAGCCGCTTAAAACGGCCAGCAGCGTCCCCACCGATCCGCTATGGCGGGTTTTTTCCTGCGCGGGTAACCGCCAGCGTCTCACTATTTGTTAAACGCCTTTTTCTCTGCCGACCCGACAGCGGGCGTTCCCAATACTGACGATCCACCGTGAGTCGAAAGACCCCGATGTCTGCCAGATTGGTCGCGTGCTCGCTGTGGATAAGAGCCGAGTTCCGCGCCTCGAAATCAATCCGGACGCGAGTTGGCAGTCCAAGCCGAGGCAATATCGCATTGGCGAGATCACAAGAGTAGATTTTGGCGGGGACTACGAAGAAGCGTTGCACATGGTCGGTGGCGAGCCGGCCGTAGGCTAATCACAATCTGCAATTGACCGCAGTGTCGTCATCGCAGTCTGCCCCGCCCCAATTGCCCTCGACCCGCCGCGGCATGCGGGGCTAGATAGTGAACTCGCGTTTGTAGAGCGCGTTCAGATCGCTAGCAAACGTCTGGATAGATCGATTCAGGGGGTCGCCACTAAATGCCTATCGAACCAGTCTGCAACAACTTGAACCTCTTCATGGAGTGTCAGCCAGGGATGACCGCCGCCCGCCTTCACGATCAATTCTGCGGGAACTCCTGCCTTCTTAAGCGCGGCCAACATTACTTCCGATTGCTGCAATGGCACGACAGTATCGGCGTCTCCGTGAATGAGCAGGAAGGGGGGCGCCTCCGGCGTCACCAGACGGGCGGGAGAAATCTGAGTCACTCTCTCCGTCATTTGCTCTGCTGTCTCGACCGCAGGTTCTGGCGACCGAGCTAGCCGCCGGATCAATTGACTTAGGCGGTCATCCGAGCTTGCATCGAAGGGCTTCCCGCCGTAGTTCAGGAAGTCGGTCGGAGGAAAGAAGACTGCTACAGCTCGGACGCGGGTGCCCCCGTTTTTCGTCGATGGTCCAGCAGTCTCATCAGGTTTCTTGGCGCTTACCGCCGCAAGACATGCCAAGTGACCTCCAGCAGAGGCGCCCATCAAACCCAGCCGGTCGGCGTCCACTCCGTAGCTTTTGGAATGCTCCTTCACCCAGCGGATCCCCTCATTCAGATTGGAGAGCATTTCGGGAGCGCTGAACTTCGTTACCGAACCGGGCCGAATTGCGAAGACGGTATATCCCTTGCGGCATAGGATCTCGAAAGTCTGAGCGCGAGCATGGTCGCGAATCTTGCCTCGGTCAGAATGCCAGGCGCCGCTGATCACGTCCACGATTCCCAGGCCGTTCTTGTCTCCCTTCGGAGTAAAGACATCCATCAACAGGCCGACACCATGAACTTCTCCAAAGACGACATTCTCTTGCTGCGAGTAGGGCGCGTCCTCTGCCGCAGACGTTGATACAAGCAATTCCGGCAGGTAAACGACGGCGAGGCAGATTATGCAAGTTCGCATAAAGTCGCTCCTTATGGCTTGCCATTCTGAAGCAGCGCCTTGGTAGCTTCAAGCCAACTTCGGTGCGCAAACGCAAATTGGCCGCAGGCCGCGCTGACGGTCACTATCACAACTGGCTCAAGGGCGAACAGATTTCACTGCTGTTTGCCTTGCTAACACATGATGGTGCGGTCCGTGGCTCGGAAAGCAGTTTTTTACGCCAGCATCGGACGAGAAGGGCGACACTTTGCGGCTGACAGTTCTCGCCAGGGGTGACCTTGCCTCCACATCCCGCGGGGCCAATGATGTCGTCGGCCTCCTCCATACGTCTTTCAAGATACGACCGGCATGCGCCTACGGCCGGCCGCTATCACGATCATGCTAACTCCCATCAACAGACTGGATACCATGGCGCTGAGCAGCAGTGCCAGGCGGAGGGCCTCACCGACGCGTGCCTCGTCCTTGTCAAGGGGACGGATGATCTCCAGCACCCCGCGCACATCCCCTACCTGCCAGTCCTTCTTCGACGACTTAGGGTGGGTGTTGTGGCACTCGACGCATGAGCGCTCCATGATGCGCGCTTGGGCATAGCGGACGACGCGCTGCCCGTCCATTTCGGTGAATTCATGGACCGTCTCCTTCCCCCTGCTTTGGCGCAAGCGCCGCAGCGCCTCACGCTCGAACTCGTCCCGCGGGCCCCCGCCGGATCGCCAGGGAAAAGGGAAGTCGCTGTATTGCCGCACCCTCACGCCTGACCTGCCTACCTGGGATAACTGCTCGCCGACGTCGTGCAGGAAAGTAGCCGGGATGCTGAGCGGCACGGTGCCGGGCGTAGGCGGGACCATTTTGTTGACCGTATAGTTTGCCTTGGTCACTCGCTGAACGTTCCGGCTGTACTCCTTGGTCGCTTCTTCCAACAACTCCGCCTGTTGTGCGGCGCTTTCCAGGGCGTTGGAGCGGACCAGCTGAGCGGACAGGAATGACAGGGTGATGAGTGCCACCACCGGCGCCAGAAGACTGGCGGCCAAGAGTATGGTCGGCGCGGGATTGCGGCGCACCCAGCGCCACAACTTCTCCACCGTCCCGACTGGCCGCGCCCGGATGGGTTCGTCGCGAAGGAAACGCTGGACATCCTCCGCCAGCTCCAGAGCACTACCGTAGCGCTGGCGGGGTTCCTTGCGGAGGCATTTCAGGCAGATGGTCTCCAGATCGCGCGAGACATTTGGCTGGAGGCTCGTCACGGACACCGGCTCGTTGTGGAGCACTTGCAAGACGGTGGTCAGTGGAGTCTCTCCCGTGAAGGGAGGCCTGCCGGTCAGCAGCTCATACAGGATGGCCCCGAGGGCATAAACATCGGTTGTCGGGCCAACCGGCTGGCGCCGCGCCATCGCTTGTTCGGGGGCCATGTAGTTGGGGGTGCCCAGTAACTCGCCCGTAACCGTGAGTCCATGAGCGTCCAACCCCTCCCCCTCGCCGCCGCACTTGGCCAAGCCAAAATCGGTAATCTTGGGAACGAGGGACGCGAGGCGAGCGGCGAAGGGCGAGCGATCCCCGGACTCGTCCCCGAGGAGGATGTTGGCCGGCTTGAGATCGCGGTGAATCACGCCATTGGCATGCGCGGCATGGACGGCCCGCGCCAGGGTCTCGATGAGCAGTGCCGCCGGGCGCACTGGCTGGGGCGTGCCCTGGAGGTGTTGGGCCAAGCTGCCGCCGGCCACGAACTCAAAGACAAAGTACGGCCGGCCCGCGGTCTCGCCGACATCGTAAATCTGGACGATGTTCGGATGATGTAGGTGAGCGAGCGCGGCAGCCTCTGCGCGAAAGCGGTTCAAGTCCTTCGGGGCGGCTTGGATCCCGGTCAAAACCATCTTGAGCGCCACGGTGCGCTGAAGACCGAGTTGCTCAGCCTGGTAGACGACACCCATGCCGCCGCGGCCGATTTCCTTTGTGATTTCATAGCCAGGCACCACCGGCAGCACATTCTTTTGGTCGGTCTTGTCGAGATCGGCCCTTCCAGCAGTCGCAGCGCAGGCCAGGCGTCTTCTCAGTTCCTCGATGTATGCCGGAAATCGCGTTGCATACTCGTCCAAACCGACGCCGACTTCCTTGCGCTGCCGCAGCTCATACTCCACCTCCAGCAGTTCCAGCATCGTGGCGCGATCTTGGGCCAAGCGCGGATAGCGGCCCAAATACGATTCCACTCGGGCTGCTTCGCCGGCTCTAAGGCGGAATTCCAGGTCCACGTGAATGAGCTCGACGAGCAAAGCCGCTCGCTCGGAGCCCTCTCGACGGAGGAAGTCGTCAACACTTGGTGGCGGCCCTGTACCCCAGGCTTTCTCAAACGCCTCGATCAATTCTTCACATTGCAGCCACAAGCTACGTGCCCGCGAATGCTTCCTCGTTCCCCGCAGCGTCATCGTGAAATCTTTCTTGGACTCGCGTTGCGATGTATGCTTTGGCCCGCCGGATGAGCGATTGCGCTCTAAGTTGCGGCTTCTGCTTGTCGCTCCACCAGGTGTTTACGCACGCGCTCTCGAATCCGCCGTACAGAACGCTCGGCACGGCCGAGTTGCTGGCTGATTTCCTGCGTCGAGTAGCCTTGCAGGCTCAGCTCGACGATTTCCCGCTCGCCGCCCGACAGTTCTGCCAGCAATTCTTCGAGTGTTTCAGCCAGTACGAGCGCCTCGTCGGGTGTTGGCTCGCGGCCAGCAGATTCAAGCCATGATGAAGCGCTTTCTGGTCCGCTCCACGCTTCGCGATTTAGATCTCGGCAATCGGCGCGGTAATAGCGGGCACGATCGGCACACTTCCGAATCGTGATCAGCGTCAATAGCCCCCAAAGCCCTTCCCAGGCTTGTGCCCCGATGACACTCTCTCCGTAGCGGACAAGAAGGCTCTTATACACGGATTGCACAACATCTTCGGGATCGACTTTGTGCAGGAGCCGGCCACCCAAATGGACGCGGGCCAGGCCGATCAGCCGCCGGCTGAAGCGTTCAAATGCGGCCGTCGCGTCAGGGTCTCGATCGATCGCCGCTTGCATAGCGGAAGTGTCTGGCGTCATGACCGGCCTTTTTCTCCGCGAAGTCTGTTTGAACAATCCCGCGGGACAGGTGGAAGGAACGTTACGAGAAAAGTTTGGCCGCTGAAGTCGGCCGGCGGGATTCAACCCTTGTAGCCGCATCCGGATGTTCCGGCGCGGCGCGGCAGGTGACTTCGCTGTCGCTTCCAGCGCACTTTCGTGCGAAATGTTACAGCTCATTCGCCGGCCGGCAGTTTTTTAGAGTCTTTCCACCTGAAACAGGGAAATGAACATGTCCCGCCGCTCCTGGAAACAATGGTTCTTGCAGCAATTTGGCCTCGCCTCGCGGTCCACAAAACGGCCCGATGTGCGCCGCGCTCTCGTGTTTGAAACGCTCAGCCAGCGGATCACGCCGGCCGTGAACGCCTTCTTTCACGCAGGCGTGCTCACGGTCAACGGTGACAATCAGGACAACACGATCACCGTGAGCCGCGATGTTGCCGGCAACTTGCTCGTGAATGGTGGCGCTGTCTCGATCAAAGGCGGCTCGCCGACGGTGGCAAATACCAAGCTCGTGAAAGTGTTTGGCCTGGCAGGTAACGATACGATCTCGCTCGACGAAGCGAACGGAGCTTTGCCAAAGGCCAACCTGTACGGCGGCGCGGGCAACGATACCCTCACTGGCGGGTCAGGCAACGATCTACTCTTTGGCGACGCAGGCAATGACACATTGCTTGGCAAGGGAGGATTCGATTTGTTGTTTGGCGGCGCTGGCAACGACTCGTTGACGGGTGGCGCTGGCGACGACCAGGCTTTTGGCCAGGCTGGCAACGACCGGATGATTTGGAATCCGGGCGATGGCAGCGACCTCAACGAAGGCGGCGCCGGCAACGACACCGTCGAAGTCAACGGCGGCAACATCTCGGAGACGTTCACCGCTACGGCCAATGGCAGTCGCGTCCGCTTCGACCGCACCGACCCGGGGCCATTTTTTGTGGATATTGGCACCAGCGAAAATCTCGTCGTCAACATGAACGGCGGAGACGACAAATTCTCTGCCAGCAATGGGCTGGCGACACTGATTCAGATCACTGTCGATGGTGGGACGGGTAACGACACGATCCGTGGCGGCGATGGCGCCGACCGTCTGCTGGGCGGCGATGGCGATGACTTCATCGACGGCAACGGCGGCAGTGACACGGCCAACCTTGGCGCTGGCAACGACACGTTCCAGTGGGACCCAGGCGACGGCAGCGATGTCGTCGAGGGAGGAGAGGGTCTGGACACGATGATCTTCAATGGCGGCAATGGCAACGACAACATTGACCTCTCGGCGAATGGCTCGCGCCTGCGACTCTTCCGTGTCCAAGGCACTGTCACGATGGACACCGACGGCGTCGAGCAAGTGGGCGTCAATGCCCTGGACGGCGCGGACACGATCACCATCAACGATCTGACTGGGACTGCGGTGGCAGAGGTCAACGTCGATCTGGGCGAATCGCTCGGCGCGACGACCGGCGACGGTGCGATCGACAACGTGGTCGTCAACGGCACCGACGACAATGATGGCATTTCCGTGACTGGCGATGCAGCCAGCGGCATCTCGGTGCTGGGCCTCGCCGCTCAGGTCAATGTGCTGCATGCCGACCCCACCGATAAGCTTACGGTTCAGGCGCTGGCCGGCGATGACGCGGTCGATGCCGCAGGAATGGATGCCGGACTTATCAGCTTTCTATCGGATGGCGGCGCGGGCGACGACAACCTCATCGGCAGCAACGGCGATGACACGTTGCTGGGTGGCGATGGCGACGACGTGCTGAGCGGTGGACCGGGCGTGGACGTTCTCGACGGCGGCCCCGGCGACAACGTTCTAATTCAGGACTAGGCTTGCCGACGAACTACTTGCCGTTCGTTACATCGACCGAGGTGCCGTCGCTCGAAACACTGCCCCGGCGGCGCCTCGATCGCGATTCGCCCCGCCGTCACTTCCGGCCAATGAAGCGGACGACGATCCGAACGTCATTGACCTCAACCACCTTCGTCTCGCCCTCATGGAACCAGTCGACCGCACTCCAACTTGGATATTCCGCTGGGGCGGCTACACGTCGCTTGGCCCCCCTCCTGACGCCAGCGGCCTAAGTCTTGCTGCGAAACAACTTGTGGCGAATTACCAAGCCGTCGTGGAGCCGTAGGCGACCCGGATAGCCCACAAATAACGGCCCCTAATTACGTCCGGCGCGGCCTAGACTTGCAGGGCGGCGAATGATGGCCATTGCTGTCGCACGCTGCATGAGACCGTCCATTCCCAGGAGGGAGTTCGCCGTGATCAAGGTTGAGGATTTCCATAAAGCATTCGGCGACCAAGTTGCCGTGCAAGAAGTAACCTTTCGTGTCGAGCCGGGCGAGTTATTGGCCATCATCGGGCCCAACGGTGCGGGAAAGACAACGACGATGCGGGCGCTGGCGGGCATCATTCCGGCCAGTCGCGGGCAGTTGTCGATTGCCGGCTATGACGTCGATGCCGACGCTATCGCCGCCAAGTTGCAGCTCGCATTTGTACCCGACGACGCGCCTCTGTTTCACGACCTGACCGTGGAGGAGCATCTGTCCTTTTACGCGAGCATCTATCAAGTGGGCGATGCTCGCTCCAAGGCCTTCAGATTGCTCGAGGAGTTTGAGCTGACCTCCAAACTTCGCACGACCGCCAGCAACCTCTCACGCGGCATGCGGCAAAAGCTCGCCATCTGCTGCGCCTACCTACACGATCCCCAGGCCATCCTGTTCGACGAACCGCTGACAGGGCTCGACCCACAGGGGATCCGCGTTTTCAAACGGTCGTTGCAGGAGCGCGCTGCGCAAGGCGCCGCGGTGATGATCAGCTCGCACATGTTGGCAATGGTCGAGGACTTATGCACGCACGTCTTGATCCTGGATGGTGGCGTGCAGCGATTCTTCGGACCGGTCGACGAGCTACGCAAAAGCTTCGACCACGTTGACGCGGCCGCAAGCTTGGAGGACATCTTCTTCGCGGCCACATCATGACAGCGACCCTCTTCCATCCGGCAACGGTTCACCTGTTGTGGCTTCAGAGTCGTGGCCGCCGCCGTCGACTGTGGGCAGGATTCTGCCAGCCCAGGCGGCTGGTCCTCTCGGTCATTGCCTGTGTAGTAGCCGTCGTCTGGCTCGGCAATGCGGTCATGACGATCTGGCTTCGCAAAGCGGCTAGCCCCGAAGCGGTGCACGGGCTGTTGTCGCTGGGACTGGTGCTGTACGCCGGCTGGCACTTCACGAAAGCGGCCTTCTTTCGACCCGAAAGCCCGTTTGACTTGCCTCCAGCCGAGCGCGACCTCTTGGTCGCAATGCCGCTACGGCCGCGCGATCTGATGGCGTACCAACTCGCGTCGGTCACGGTGACAACCCTGCTCAAAGCCGGACTACTCACACTCTTGCTATTGCCCGATGTGCGCTGTGTGCCGCTGGCTCTGGTAGGCCTGGTGCTTGCGATGATGACCTTGGAAATTCTCCGTATGGCCATCGATGTCGCCACATGGGGTATGAATCGTTCGGCCTTCCTGGCATACCGCGCTGCGGTTTTGGCGGGACTGGTGGCGGGAGGAGCCGCAGTCGGCGCGGTGATCGTTCGCGAAGTTGCGCTTGGTGGTTCGCTCAACGTCGGCGAGGAAATCATCCAATGTCTGCGGGAAATGCCGGTGCGACTAAACAAGTCTGCATTCGGCTATTCTGCGGTCCCGTTTCAGCCGTTCATTGATCTGATCCTGGCCGGTGCTCTGACGGCACCGAAAGTGGGGCTGGCCGCGGCGGCCACGACAACTGTGACGGCGCTTGCTGCCGCCGTCATCGGTTTGTACACGGTAACCGTTCAAATGGTGACGAACCGAGAAAGGCGCAACTACAGTACAAACAACGCGGCTCGTCAACGGCCTACCGATTCTTCCCGGAACCAAGTTGGGTCGGCGCAAAGCGCCGAATTCGTATTGCCGCCGCGGCGCTTCCCGCGCTGGGGCGGCGTCAGCGCACTGGCCGGCCGGCAACTGATCGGTGCCCGGCGGCACTGGGGTAGCCTAATGACCGCCATGATTGCCCCCGCAGTCTTCGCCAGTGCCCCGTGTTTCGTCCTTGCAGACCCCAATGTCGCGCTGCTTTCAACCATGGGCACCTTGGCGTTCTACACGTTTTTGCTATTGCCGACCGCCCTCCGCTTCGACTTCCGCCGCGATCTCGATCGGCTGGCGACACTCAAGAGCCTGCCCGTCACGCCTGCTGCCGCCGCCATTGGCCAGACGCTCGCACCCGTGCTGCTTGCGACGCTGTTTCAAAGTGGAGTGCTGGCGTTTGCGATCTTCGCGCGGTCGCTGCCGCTCCATCAATTCTTCGTGGCGATGCTGGCGATGATTCCACTAAACGTGCTCGTGTTCGGTCTCGATAACCTGATCTACCTGCTCTATCCCTATCGCGCACAACAAGAGGGACTGGAGATCTTTGCGCGCACGACGCTCACGTTCACGGGCAAGGGGCTGCTGTTTGTCGTTGGCTTAGCATTCGTAGCAGGCTGGGGCGTGGCCACCGCGGCTTTGACGCGCGGACTCTCACAGTGGGGCGGCAGTCCAATGGATGCATTCGCCGTGTTCGTCGGTGGCACTATCGCTGGTTTAGTGCTGCTGGCGACGCTTGTGCTCTATGGATTATGCCGGACGTATCGCAACATGGATCCGTTTGAGGATATTCCACGTTGAGACACCAAATGGGCTTACCTTAGTGAAACGTAGAATCTGGTGGAATTGGAAATTCAGACGCTAGGCAAAGCGGCCCGGCAATCGAGCGGTCTCATCGAGGTCCACTGTGCGGAACCGCGCCCACGGCGGCGCCTCGACCGCAATGCGTCCCCCGCCAACCCTTCCGGCCGATGATGCGGACGACGATCCGGACGCCGTCGTCCTCGACGACCTTGGTCTCGCCCTCGCTGAACCAGTCGATACACTGGCAGGTCTCGACCGGGAGATCGACAAGGCCGCCGAGAACTTCCTTCGCGCCCCCGCCGAGGTCCTGGATTTGGTAGGCAACAAACTTACCGCCCTGAAACGCCAGCGCGAGCACGTACAGGGCGCACTACGAGCCGCCCAGGTAGTGATGAAACCAACGGACGAGGTTGGGGAAGTGGACGCCGCCGTGGACCGCCTATGGCGTTTGGGCGAAGAGTTGAGCAAGGCCGAGCCCGCCCGTCGCCGGGAAGTTTTCCGTCTCCTCGTAGAGCGGATCGAACAACGCTTCGATCAAGTGAAACAGGGCAAGAAAGTGATATGCCCTCTCCAATCCTGCGAAATTCTCCTCGGGACGGGAGAGGGCACAATGTTCTTTTCTGTAAGTCGGGGTGACTGGCATTCGTTTGAACCGTTGATCGCCAGCTACCTCGACGCTGCACTATCGCCGAGTGCAGAAGTCGTTATGGCGACGCGGCTTATAAAGCTTTCGGCGTGACTACTGGTCACAAGTTGACGGACACAGGCGATAGTAGCCGGTTCGTGGCGAACCAATAAACTCGATCTTTCCAGCAGCACGCAGCGAATCAAGGTCTCGGCGCACTGTTCTTTCTGATTTACCTATCTGGGACGCAATGGCGGGCAGGCGAATCTGACGGCCATCCGCCAGGATCTGAAGAATCTTCATTCGCCGTTCGCTTACTGTGCCACTCACTAGGCCAGTTACTGTGCCACTAACTCGACCATTTCCTCGGCCACTCCTTACGCATTTAGGAGACGCGACTCCACCGCCAATCTCCTTGACAGTTAGTTTTTGTGACAAGAGGTAACCAGGGGAACGGCTGAGAATCACATCGAAGCTCCCGCACTCAATCTTTCGCTGGCGAAGTGCCTCGCAAATCTGGCCTCTGATGTCACGAGTCACACGAGCTACCTGTTCGCTCCGGACGCCAATTCTCTCCGCGAGCGCTGACCCGCTATACGAAATAAAGTCTCCGTCAACTCCTGTCTGACGCAGCGAATCCAGAACCTCACGCATTCGCTTCGGACGGCCGTTGCGACAAATCACTGCACCACACAGAGAGACCCGATCGGGGAAGAACTCCATTTGCCCCCCTGTGAAGGGCGTATAGTGTTCAATCGGCGTGGGGTGACGGACCGCAGACTTCAAATTCGCTCGATCGAAGGTTGTTGCCGGCTTGTCAGAATGCGCCTGCGATGGTTCTTCGTTTTCACGCCTGCCGACTTGTCCAATGCCGGCCAGGCAACTTGCCTCTACGTCGCCCGACACGGGTCCTTCCTTCTTGGGCCGGGGAACGTAGTCTCTGAGGGCATCCCATGCCTTGCAGAATCTTTCGTCGGCCAAATCGTCCGACGGATCGTTCTGCGCCTTTGCAAAAGCCGCCAAAAGAACGTTTTCGATCGCCTCCCATAGTGATTGAATCTTGGCATCGATGGTTACGGCACGCAGGTCAGATGCCGATTCGTCCATTGCCACCTTGTACAATACGCGACAAGGTGAGGTTCCCACTGACGGCCGGAGCAAGGCATGTAATGTGCCAACGCGCCCCGTGGGATGAAAACCTTCGCTATTGTGGTAATCCCGCACTCGGGTTCCTAATACTTCGTCACGGGCGTCGGACCAAGCTGCGTCTCGAATCGCATAGTATTCGGCAACCGAACGGGCAATGAATCGCTCCAATGCCGAAGCGCCGCGGGCTGCGGCTTCCACTTCAATGGCCTTCGCCTTGGCCCATTCGACGAGCGTCGCATCGTGCTCTGCAATTTGCTGATTGGAAAGGACGCATGGCGGGCCGTCGGCATCGTGAAGCTCGCTGGCCGCCCCTTAGATGGCGGCATCCTGCGATCCTCCCTTGGCATGCCCGGAGACAGCTGGTGGGGCAGGAACGAATCCATCGTTCAGCTGTCCGTCAACATCCATTGCCTTGCCTTTCCTTCGTCGGGCCGGACCGGATGGCCTGTGCGAAAGGCAATGAGTCACAAGCCACCCGATCCTGCACCGGGGATCAGCCGGCAAACCCGATATCCGGATTTTAGCAACTCCGGGAATCGATGGCATTTCGTCGTCGAACAGCTTCGTTCTAGTCAACCGGTCGCACCAAACGGCCAAACCGCTGGCATAGCGCGACTCTGACCCAAAGGACGTAGCCACACGCTAGAATTACTCCGATAACCGCGGACCAAAACGTCCAAACTCTCGCAGCCACGATGTCTACGCGGCTCCACGGGATCAGCATCGCCATCACACCCGCGGCTGTGACGACGGTGGCGACGACCGCTAGGTGATACCAGAGGAAGATCATTCGCTTTTGCAGCTCCCACAGATCGTTGTCGCTGAGGCAGCTTCTCGCGATCGGGTCAGGCAACGATGGAGCCGCGTTGCGATCTTCCTCCCAGAACCGCTTTGGCATGGTGAGCTCGTCAAGTCTTATGATGGCTTCCACGAAGATCACGAAAGCGCCGAATACAGCTCCGACTGCCGGGGCAAATAGGAGCGGCAGAGCGCTGACATCCTGACAGAGGGCAAACACTTGGCCCGTCAGGACCGTCAGGGAAAAGCCAGCCAGAAATGTCGGCGCAGTGAACTTGCTGCTGATCTTTGTCCGAAGCTGATCACCTATAGCTTCGATGCGCTCCTGTTCGGGCGATAGCGGCATGGCACGACTCGCCTGCTGCAGGTTGATGGGGAACAACGGCGATTGCTGCGGCGCCTAGTGTATCTGCCAATCGGACTGCTGCCATCAACCGTCGAGTCGAGGACACGATGTGTTTAGCAGCCGCGCCAGCTTCGATTCCGATTGAAATTGAATGACCATCAACCAGAATCAGGTTTGTTTCGAGCCAGAGGAGTCCGATCACCCCGGAGTCGCACCAATGCCCAAGCGCCGCAACAAAGCCGCCTTGATACGAGCCCTGCTTGCTGAGAAACCCAACGCAACCGCAATAGAGATTGTGGAGAAGCTGGCGGCCCAGCGCGTGCGAGTGACTCCGGCGCACGTCTACAACGTGACATCAATGGCGAGCAAGCCGAAGATGAACGGCTATCAATCTCTAATTCAGGCGAAGAAGCTGGCCGACGCGCTGGGCGGGGTTAAGCAGGCACGGGCGGCGTGGATGTTCTAGCGAAGATTCTGTAACGGCGCTGTGGTCCAATCTGCGTGGGGTCTCATCTGCGTCAACCCCTTGCGGGGCACCACATTTTCAGTTGGTTTGGCCGACTGTCCAGGCTCGTCCACGATCGCCCAACACCGTACACGGTTGCGGGCTTGGGGCGACTCCCAAATTCCGCGACCGTTCGCCATTGTTCGGCAATGTCCGCCCGTTTGGTTACAAATTGGCTACACGGCGGACTTCCAACATTCGAGCTGGCGAAGGCACGATCTTCGGTTCTGGGGGTCGGGGTGACAAGACGGCTATTGAACTCTTTCTCGCCGGTATCTGCGCCTGGGAAGCTGAGCTGTGGCGACGCTTTTCGGGGAAGTCGGGCGGGTGATTACCGATCGTGCCGTGATCAGGGGAAGGTCGTCTGACTTAGCCATTGGAGCACGAGGCGGAACACGCGAAACGCCACGGAGCCGTAGTTGCACAATACGACGATCGACGATTCCGAATCCATCGAAAAGGCGATTCGTGCGGATACGCCGGGATCACTCCCCGTATGTCCATACCACATCCGCCCGCCCGCGGTGACGACGCGGAAACCGTGACCATAGGCCGTCACGCTGTCAATCTGACTCACGCTCCGACATAGAAACTGCCGTGTAAATTCCTGAATCAGGCTTCCGTCGCGAAGACAATGGAAAAATTGCCGCAAATCGTCCACGTTCGTCACGATTCCGCCGTCCGGACCACCGACCCTCGGAACGTGGTCCAGGTTTGGGGAGCCGTCCGGCATATAACCAACCGCCATATCTTCTGGTGGATCGTCGAGCGCGGGGAAACCGGTGAGTTTCATGCCTGCCGGCTCCAGGACCCATTGCGCGATCGCCGCCGGATAGGGAAGTCCCGAAACCGCTTCGACGGCGAGTCCCAACAAGATGAATCCTGCCGAGCTGTAGCGGAACGTTCCCACAGGGTGACGCGACGCCTGAAGAACATACGGCAAGAATGCGTCCGTGCAATCCAGCCGCGCTACGTTCATTCCGGCGAAAGGTAGTTCCGCATCGTCATCAATATAATCGCCGAGCCCGGATCGATGGGAAAGTAAGGACGCGAGCGATAGGTCATCATCGAAGTGCGATCGAAGCGCAGGGACGATATTCACTAGCGGTTGGTCGAATCGGCAGCGGCCGGCATCGACCAAACGGGCGACGCATACCGCGGTGAACATCTTGCCGACCGACGCCGTTGCGAATCGTGTCTGGAAGGCGTTGCGTCGACCGGTCCGCCGATCCGCGAAGCCGCCGGTGAACTCGATGAGAGGCCGTCCTTCGATCGCAACGGCCACGACGCCGCTGAATGCATCCGACTGAAGTAGGTCGCGAAGCTCCCGCTCCGCAGAGGGTTCCGTTGAGTTCATCAATGGCTCTCACTTTTTGAGCCGGACTTGAGGTGCGGAAACACCGGCATTTAAGCAGAAAAGCCCCTCGGGGTCCTCGCCGAAGGGCTCGTTTCTGAGAATAGCCGGGGTGAGCGGGTTTTTACAGAAAATGAAGATCCCGATTACCCTGGCGGATTGGCGGGCGGCGTAATCGCCAACCTTCGGTTCCGTAGACCGAAGGTCGGTTTCCGCAAATCTAGACGGGCCAAAGAGTTGGCGAAAAGCGCTGTCGTCCCGGTGCTCTCAGTGGTGCTCTCTTAGTTTCCCTGCGTCGCAACTTGTTGCAGTCTGTTGCACTGAGTGACCCGACTCGAGTGTCTGCGTTTCACTTAGCGAGCGGCCGTGTCTGTCGAGCGGTATGACCGACTTCGTTTTTGATTGCAGGCAGATTCCAGCTCGACCACAATTGTCGGCATGTCCGACGTCACACAGATTCTCGCGCAGATCGACGCTGGCGATCCGCAGGCTGCCGAACAACTTCTGCCGTTCGTCTATGACGAGCTACGGAAGCTGGCGGCGGCGAGGCTGGCCAATGAAAAGCCGGGGCAGACGCTGCAGGCGACGGCCCTGGTACATGAGGCGTATCTGCGGTTAGTAGGCTACAGAGGAGACAGGGAACAGGGGACAGGGGATAGGCAGACGATTACTAGCGACACACTGCCTCCCGACTCCCGTCTCCCGACTCCCGGCTTCTTCTCCCGCGGGCATTTTTTCGCTGCGGCAGCCGAGGCGATGCGACGAATTCTCGTAGAGCGTGCGCGCCGCAAACACCGGGAAAAACATGGCGGACTGCTACAGCGTGTGGAACTGCCGGAGGAAGGAATCGCGGACGCGCCGCGCGACGAGCAGTTGATTTTGCTCGACGAAGCGCTCAATCGGTTGCAGGCCATCCGCCCGCAGGCGGCCCAGATCGTGCAACTGCGCTATTTTGGCGGCCAGTCCGTCGAGGAAGCCGCGGCGATCGTGGGTGTTTCGGAGCGGACCGCCCGCAGGCTGTGGGTCTTTGCCCAGGCCTGGCTGCGGCGAGAAATGGCAACTCTCGACGAGGGCAAACCCTTGGCGGATAACTAGTTGCAGCAATCCGCGAATTTTTTGGCCGCTTTCGCCGGTCCTTGTCGCACTGAGCTGTGACGCCACCGATATGGCAGCGGAGGCATATTGGAATCTGGACCTATGAATGAGCCGACTTTGCCCGAAGAGTCGCTCTTTTTGCAGGCGCTCGAACTCGGTTCGGCCGAGGAGCAAGCCGCTTTCCTCGACCGGGAATGTGGCACCAACACCGAGCTGCGCAGCAGCGTCGAGGCCCTGATCCGTCATCACCGCGAAGGGAGCGAATTTCTCGAATCGCCGCCGACCGAGGTCGTCGTAGCAGGCGAGCAGCTCACGGCGGGCGAAAACGAGACGCCCGCCCTCGATTTTCTTGCGCCTCCCTCCGAACCCGCGTCGATTGGACGTTTGGAGCACTACGAAATCCTGGAAGTCCTCGGCAGCGGTGGCTTCGGCGTGGTCCTCAAGGCCCGCGACGCAAAGCTGGATCGCATTGTCGCGGTCAAGACGCTGGCCCAGTCGCTCGCTTCATCCGCCACCGCCCGCCGGCGGTTTGTCCGCGAAGCCAGAGCTGCGGCAGCCGTCAAGCACGAGAATGTCGTCGGCATTTATCACGTCTCGGATGAGGGCCCGGTTCCCTACCTCGTCATGGAATGCGTCAGCGGCGTCTCGCTGGAGGCCAAGCTCCAACAAGTCGGCACGCTCGATCTGCCAGCGATCCTCCGCATCGGAATGCAGATTGCCAGTGGCCTGGCAGCCGCACACAAGCAGGGCCTGGTGCACCGCGACGTGAAACCAGGCAACATCCTGCTGGAGAACGGCGTCGAGCGGGTGAAGATCACCGACTTTGGGCTGGCTCGGGCAGCCGATGATGCCGCCATCACGAAAACTGGCGAGGTCGCGGGCACGCCGCAGTACATGTCGCCCGAACAGGCCCAGGGCTTGCCGCTGGACGCCCGCTCGGACCTATTCAGCCTCGGCTGCGTCCTGTATGCGATGTGCACCGGGCGTTCGCCGTTCCGGGCAGAAACAACCGTCGCCGTCATGCGCCGCGTCTGCGACGATACGCCCCGACCGATTCGCGAGGTCAACTCCGAGGTCCCGCCCTGGCTGGTCGCGATCATCGATCGCCTGCTGGCGAAAAAACCCGACGAGCGCTTCCAGACCGCAGCCGAAGTCGCCGATTTGCTCGGCCAGCATCTGGCGGAACTGCAGCATCCATCTCTACCCACTGCTCACGCGGCCGCTCATCCCCAATCCAAAATCCAAAATCTAAAATCCAAAATTGGTCTCCGCCCCTGGGCCATCGCCGCAGCCGCTCTGGTGTTGCTAATCCTCGGCATCTCGCTGACCGAAGCCACCGGTGTAACGCAGGTCGTGCCGACGGTGATTCGCATCGTCACGGGCGAAGGTACGCTGGTGGTCGAAACCGACCCCGACGTGCAAGTCACGATGGAAGGCAACGGCGACCTTACCTTCCAGCTTGCCGGGGGCCAATCGATCCGCGTACCGACGGGCGATTATCGGGTCAAAGCCACCAAGGAGGGCAAGCCGATTCCCCTCGACAAGGAATTAGTAACGATCGCTCGCGGCGACAATCAAGTCGTCCGCGTCCGCCTGGAGCGCGAGCCGCACATCGCAGCCGCACCGAATACCGAGAAGGGCGCCTTCGTGCTCCTGGGCGGAAAGGGCTTCGCCGAACGCAAGTTCGACACCCTGGCCGAAGCGGTCGTGGCCGCCAGCAACGGCGATACGATCGAAATCCGCGGCAATGGGCCGTTTGTCACCAGCCCTATCACGAGCGGCAATCTAGGCCTCACGCTCAGGGCCGCGGCGAGATATCGGCCGATCGTCCAGTTCAGTCGCGATTCGGGAAGTCACCAGTCAAGGCTGTTCGCCAGCACCGCGTCGCTGACGCTCGAAGGCCTGGAATTCCGTGGTCCGCCTCCCGGGCCTAACGATGATCCAGTCGCGTTCGATGCAGGAATTTCCCTCCATGTCGCCAACTGCCGATTCCTCTTGCCGCAAGCGATTTGTTTTTGGTCCGGGGACAACACACGGCGCTGTGTTCTGCGGAATTGCGAATTCCTGGGTTCCGTCAGTGCGCTGGCTGGCGGCCTGCCCCCTGGAGGAAAATGGCTGGTTGACAACTGTGTCCAACTCAGAAATTATGCCCTGAGCTATCATCCAGACCACGACAATTGCTCGCTCCAATTGTCTCGATGCACTTGCGTGGGCAGCGCCGATTGGGACTTTCCCATAAACCTCGTTGATACCCGCAAGCTGGAGCCTGCTCAGACCCCCAAAGTTGTTCAGCTCAGCGTGTCTGGATGCGTCCTGGATTGTAAAAACGTTCTGGGAGCCAACCAGGAAAAGCCGTCCAGGGACAATGATACGCCCCTTTCGCCTCAAGACTTCGCAACGCTCTTGCAGGAGCTGCTGAAATGGAGCGGGGGACAGAACGTTTATAGGGTGCAGGGCGGGCCCGCCGATCGACTGCTGAAAACTGGGATGGGGAGTGTTCTCGACCCGCCGCATGGTCCCACCGACCTTGCCGCCTGGAGGGAATTTTGGCGCACCCCAGAAACTGGTTCGCTGGAAGGCCGCGTCCGCTACAAGGGGGGCAATCTCGTTGCCAAATTGGAAAAGACACCCCACCAGCTCACCCCCAAAGACTTCCGCCTCCGTCCCGACAGTGCCGGCTACCGCGCCGGCCCCGGCGGCAAGGACCTCGGTGCCGACGTGGACCTGGTCGGCCCCGGCCCGGCCTACGAAGACTGGAAGAAGACACCGGAATATAAGGAGTGGCTGAAGGAGTCAGGACAAGAAAAGTAGCAGGCACACTCCGTGTGCCGTTGCCGATTGACGGCACACGGAGTGTGCCTACTACCTACTGAAAACAAAGCGGCCGGTGAGGCTCTAACCATCAAGAAAGCCCCTCACCGGCCCGGCACCGCCCCGGCGCTCGGTTTGCGCGCAGGGATCGCTGTCTCTCCATTGTATC
>Ga0065705_10104197_pt1 | contig 38634 bp, 48 predicted proteins | sample SwibulcommuniRL2_FD_59092 | JGI IMG/M metagenome (GOLD analysis project Ga0065705, IMG submission 59092) | Bulk soil microbial communities from switchgrass field near Rose Lake, East Lansing, Michigan, USA - RL2 Bulk Soil v2 (version 2) | ecosystem: Environmental > Terrestrial > Soil >...
CTCGGTGGGATTTCTACCGAATCGATCACGTAATTTGTTAATGATTGTGGTTAAAGCATCGTCTGAAATGTGCTCTTGAGGAGTATGAGCCATGTCAGACATCTGGGTTTTCTTTCTTGGGAATCTCTTCTGAAGGGTTGATCCCCAAGGTCGGATTGGCTTTCCTCCACATGCTAGAAAACTTCACTCCCAACTCAGGAGTCCACCCTACTCCGACTTCGCCGAAAGCTGAATGAGAACCCACGGATAAAGAAACAGGTCCGGTATAAACATTGAGCATGGATTGAGCATGATGAGCAGCTTGAGGATTTATCGATGGATTAATAGTTGCTTCTACTTGGAAGAGTCTTCCTTCATCATCTACAGACACATACGCTTCTCCTACAACGTATCTGTTACCGTTTTCGTAAATGACGAGAGGAACCTTCTTTTTATCCGTCATCGGGTTCTCCTTTAGGAAGAGGTGTTGTGATGATCGCCAGGTACCCCCTCATCATTGCTTATCTGATGATATTTATGAAAGAAGCGATGATTGTCCACCACATCAAAATCCCCGGCGAGATTTTTGGTGATATGCGATTTATCAAATAACGCTAATTTGACGGTTCGTAAACATGGAACGAGAATTCCTGTTTTGTCGTCGTTCAATTTTCCCTTACACCAGCTTACCGCCCACGCAGCGGTCTCTTGAGTAACGGGAACAGCTTGAACGGTGGCCTCCATGATAAGCTTATATGTTTTGTCCATATCAACTACCGTCGAAGACATAGTTGGACTTCTTTTCGTAGGTGTCGATATATGTTTCATTTTTCTCTCCATTATGAGTGATCTCGTACATGATGTTGTCCGGAAGATCAGTAATCATAATGGCCTTCCAATTCTGCAACGTCTTGCAAAACCAGACGGTGAGAATTTTCCCTTGGAAAAACTCACTAGAAGGAAGCTGCATGTTGATGTATCGGATGAGCAACTCTTTGGCTCTGTTGATGATATCAACGTAATCGTCTTCAAGCTCGACGACCAACATGTCTTCTTTTCTTTCTCTCGTAGGGGTGAGAATAGGTTTCAGAGAAACACCTTTAGTGAGGCCTTGAATGAGCAATTCTCGGATTTCTTCGAAAAACGCGGTCTCTCGAGAAGGATGAATGACCATGAGCGGTTTCCCTTCAATATTCATTTCTACCTGACCAATGGGTAGTTGTGATTCCTCACTCAAGAATATCGGGAACTGAGATTGACCGCGATGGAACATAGACATTGAGGTTATTTTCCTTATATAAAGAGACCTTGGGGACCTATCAGATTTCGACAGGTCCCCTAAATACTATTATTGATGGCGCCCTCTATGAACCCAGCTGGGTTTGTGCTGAGGACACCACACCATTCCGCTTCGATGGAAGAGCCATCCTTCATTTACGGCTGCGATGCGTGCCCATCTATTGTTTTTACATGAGCTTGCGCATCTATCCCCCCGGCATTTAGTGATCAATCATACACCGGAGCCACAAAGTCGGCGAAAGGACCGAAGAAGTCGATAGCGGATCGGGCTTCTTCTGCCAACCTTTCGAAATATGTCATATCGATATCGTCCCACGAGAGGGCTTTTCTATCGATGGTGTCCTCCTCGAACATCGATGCTTCAACCCAGAAATAACCTTTCGTTCCCGTAACAGCGTACTGCTTATCGTCCTGGATACGATAAAGAATACCGCCGCCACAACCTTCTTTGACGGGAACAAACTGTCCAGTCTTACCGATGAATTGCGGTCGTGTAGGAGAATCAACCGAGTACATGGGTTTAACCGAATCGAAGTCCAGATAAATATCTCCCTTGGAAACCTGCTTAGTTTCGCAGAAATCCTTGAATTCGAATTCCTGTTTGGTGAAGAGTGCTTTGTGTACGTAGGGGTGCTGGAACTGAGCGCCTACCGCATCCCACTTAGGATATGGTGCTTCCTTGTCTTCCCGAGCGATATACACCGCGTCATTGACAAGACAGAATTGATCGTATGTCTTCTCGCATTCGAAATTGTATCCGTATTTCTGACCGAACTCCATCACTTCTGTGACAATATCCGCGTCGGCTTCGGGAATCTTGATAGAATCCGTCTTAATATGAATGACTTCATATCCTCGATCTTGAACGAATTCCATAAGATCGACCATGAACAAAGCACCGCGCTTCGCCACGATGTTATCTTTGTTCTGCTTCAAAGTGAAAGCGTTGACGAATTTCGCAGATGTCAAACCATACACCGAATTGATGACGATCTTCAGAGCTTCGGCAAGCTGATTGGCCGTTTTCCTTCTCTGATCAGGATCTTTGATCGCCTCAATATCGACGACGTACTTGACGAGTTTTCCTTCCATCATTCGTTTGGGCGTTTCCCAGTCTTCGGGTTTCCCATCTTTGATGGCTGTAGCGTTACGCTTGATAGCTACACGAGCGTCGAGCATTTCCTTGAATCGGGCTGTGTATTTATCTCCGAAAAGATTAAGTTCGATGATCGAGGTAGGATGCATGGAAGTGATGTCTAACACGGCAACGTTTTTGTACATCCCCGGTTTTGCCTTGACGAGCCCACCCTCGCCCGTCTCATACCCACGGTATGTGCTGACGCCCTTATCGTAGACATATCCAGGAAACATCTGCGAAAGGTCTGTGTACTGGAAATGCACATGAGCATTTTTATCATCACCGAAGATGATCTTTTCAGAATGCTTGTTGGTGGTGTCGTTGACCGTTTGGCCACTCAGATCAGCGAGAATCTGACGAGCCACAAAGTCCTGATAACGAGCTTTGAAGATGTCCTTCAAGGTAAGAACGTCATTACCGCAATATTCTGCAACCTTGGGCCACAGATGCTCAGGGACAGGCTGATCCCATGGGATTCCCAACTCGAGATGCCGGAGGCCCAATTCGATCTGGAACTTCTTGAGTCCCTGCTTCTTCGAACTGAAGTCATACACATCCGCGTATGATAGATTGTATGCTCCACTGAAGAGGAGATTCTTCTTGTCAGCGCTGGAATCGTTGATGATTCTGCTCGACAACTTGTAGAGATCCTCGTTACTGTAATTCATGTAACGAGCCCAGAGAATATGATTGTCATATTTCCGGTTGTTGAACCCTACAAGCTTATAGGCGAAGAGACCCTCGATCTCCTGTGGAGTGGGGTTGATCAAAGACACCACTGTGGGTGAATTCTCATAACTCCAGCAAACCACAAAGAGGTTGGGAAACACTTCAACATCGAAGAAGACCAGAGGAAGTTCTTCATCCGCCTTCCCCGGCTCTGGGATCTCCATACCGATGAATTTCATCTTACCGACGAGCCCCACACAGTAGTCGCTGTGATTCGTACTGTTGAGTGAGAAAGCAAGAATCGGTGATCGGAGATCAGTCACATCATACTGAAGTCCCGATTGATACGCGTCCTCGAGAATCTTCATGATAAATTCCACCGAAGGCTTGGTTCCTGGGTGGATATCTTTTCTCAAATTGCGAATGATGAGATCTCTGAGACCTTTCTCACTCCTAATGGTATCGGCTTGGAGCACCTTTTTCTCCTTGAGGGGAAGCCCGCTGTTTATCGTGGCGATTGGAATGTTATTGCATTTTGTAAGTCGTCGTCGGAGACTAGAATCTCCAACAAAGACTTTGATTTCGATCCCGTCATCGTAAACACGAGCAAGGTCCCCGATACCGGCTTCTCCACCCTCGTAGAAGTAATGGAGATGGATTCCCGCCCCACTTTTGCTAAACTCGGCATAAGTGGGCGGCCAGAGACTAGCCGCTGCGAGATTTCTCTCAAGAGATTTTCGTCCATCTTCGTCCTTAAGATCGAAGTCTATGACAATATGATTCTCAGGAACTTTGACGAAGTGGAGTTTTGTCGTGTCCAGATCCGAAAGAACAGTACACACCACTTGCGATGATTTTGGTTTGATCGTTTCTCCGTTGACGATACGTTCGGCATCTGTCCAATACTTAACCGGATTTTCTTTTTCATTGGCGTATTGAGCGGGTTGTTGAGCCAAGAGTTCATCAAGAAGAGATGTTGTTTCCTCCATGACCAAGGAGAAAGTCTTGGTGTCCCTCTTCAATGTCGCTTTAAAGGACTTGGTCGTAAATCCGGAATAATAGCTCCGGTAAGTATGACCGTCCACTTCAGCCCTATCGAGGAAATCTTGGAAGTAGTTTCGGAGTTCTTCCCGGAATTTGTATTGCGGAAGAACCCAGTCCACACCTGTTTCTGTACAGAAATCCTTATACAAAGCATACGCCTGCTTCAAGGATATACCATCTTGCTTCTTGAAGAGATCGTAATTGGCTTCAACAAAGTTGAAGAACACATCCGTCTGAAGCATCATTTCCAGAGGTCGATACGCATTGTAGTAGTTCTTACCCAACCGTCGATATACATCAAGACAGTGATGGGCAATGGCTCCCAATTCGAAATCGATTCTAGAAATATGAGTGTGATACACGTTGGGGGCAAAAAGAGAACCGGTGGGATGAACGTCAATAAGACGTCGAATAATTCCCGATTTTGCATCGGTAATCTTTACAGGTTTATTCGTCCCCATGAGAAGCATGGCATTGATTCTGGTAGTGTAGCCGGCCTTGTACTTCTCATTGATGAGCATCTCTTCATGCGAGATGATCGAGTTCAATTTGGTGTTGTCTTCTATCTTTGACAAGTCGCCGTCATGCTGAATCGCCACGAGAGGATTATGTTTGAACGCTTCGGTAGCGAAATTGTTGTTATTCCCCACCAAAGCCTTGGCTTCAAACATAGTAATGTACCCGGCAAACAATTTCTGAATAATATTCAAAATAGTTGATTTACCGGTACCTCCTGGTCCATAAAGGACCAGGAATTTTTGAAGTTTCTTTGAATCTCCGGAAATGATAGCGCCGATGGTCCACTCGATTTTCTCCCTCTCTTCGGGAGCATAGAGTTTATCGAGCATGGTATCCCAAGTACTATGATCACCGGCGACTAGAGGGTAGTTAAGACGCCGGCTGACATAATCGGTCTTTTTCACTTCTGTGTTGGAGAAGGTCAGTTTCTGATCCAATTGATGACTATTATCGCTGATATTCCGCATGAATCTGCGGAAATTCTCCCAGCCTTTTGTCGTGTATGATCGAAGATATTTTACCGTATTCGGAATACCATTTTCCGTCATTTTATCCGAATACTCTTTAAGCTTCTCATCGACCAAACGCTGAACATCATATTCATCAGTAGACCATAACTGTTTACCTTCATCCCAAATGGCATAAAAAGAGCCACCGCGGACCATCAAATCCTTGGATCGGCCAACGGTGAAGTCTGGATAAATCTCCACAACTCCACCGCGACCGTCTTTAGTGACACGACCTTCCTTCGTCATGATTTGGAAGAAGTCCATCTACCCTCCTCTCGTTCTCTCGCCTCGCATCGTCAACCCTTTTGTATTACGTATTCGTTAAGTTGATACCATAACTCGATATTACGTTGATCTTTCCCAGGGGGGCGGACTTTCAAAGGAAATAATCCGCCCCTGCCATTGGGTCGATACGTTCTCCAAATCACGTCATTTAGAGTTTCTTCGATGTGATGGGAGTATTCTATAGTATTGTCGTTGTATTTCTCCAAATTGAGATTCTCAATCAACTCCCAAAACCATGCACGAAGTTCTCCCTCGGACATGAAAGCGAGATGACGCGACAAACCAATGAGGAGTTCCAACATTGAACAGCCCATATTCATCCAACCAGAATCGGGCATAATTCCCTGATCGGCGACGAACTCAGACCGTAAATCCTTTCCGTCTTCAGCACGGTTGTTGTCATGAGGAATGATATATACGAATTCCTTTTTATAAAGAATTCGCAGAAGATTCCAATACGTCTTATGCGGATTTCCGGTATCCTCTTCGCCGATTTTTTGACAGAGCCATAGAAAATATGACTCATCAATCGGCTTGCTCATGACAGCTTATGCCGCCCTTCGGATGTGTCGAGGAGGCCTATCATCGTCAACCGCTCCCTTGATCAGATTGGCGTATGAGTTTCGAACGATGCGAAGCTCGATATCTTTCTGTTGAAGATGATTGCGGATGTACAGCAGATCTGGATCCTTGGACATGTGCCCGAATTTGTCGAGATTCTCTCGCCCCACCATCTCGTCGATATCCTCGATGGGAGATCCGTCTTCATCCGCAAGAACATCGTCGTCGCTGTAATATGTATACGTCGGACGATCGAAATCGTTCATGTTCTCATGCAAGAATGCTTCGACAGAGATGATGTAAGGTTTTTGTCGATCGAAAAGACCGGGTTCCACGTCAAGCTCCTCCCCGTGATCTCCTTGAATATAACCTTCTTCTTCAGCGAGAGATGCTGCGATCTCCTGAAGATCTCTCTCAGAGAGGTCCTCCGTTGGACGAGCGGTTCTCACAGGAATTTGCTGTCCACTTCGCTTTCCTGTAAACGTCTCAACCGCTTCATCCCTTCTCTGCTGGAGACGTCGATCAGCAAGGGCCTTTTCTGCTTTTTCGGGGGTTTCGTACTCGTCCTTCTTATACTTCAGCTTATAAGATTCACGAAGTCTCATGACTTCCTCGACAAGCATGTCCTCGTACTCGTCCTCGAGTTCACGTTTGGCGTACTGGTACCCGAAAGCAGCGCCGATCAGCAACGAAACAACGGGTGGGATGGTATATCCCAATACCTTTTTGATGTTCATCGGATGGATTTCTCCTTAGATAAGGTTCCAGATGGGTCCATCGACATTGAAGTCGAGAAGAATAGCCTTGTTGACGCCGTTGAAGAATTCTCGTGCTTCCTGAGATTCCCCATAAAGAACATCGTCGGCGAAGGTCAGAGCCCCGTCACCCATAGGCTTTCCATCAGAACCAAGCTTGAGATGTGAGTCCTTCAGCCATCCCACAACAGCGCCTTCCTGAGTACGAGGAAGATCCAGAGCATCGTAGACCTCGTTCAGGAAGAGATGTCCCTGAGCCTGCAACTTCTCATTCAAGAACCTCTGCTGAGCGCCAAGGAAGTAGACGTTGTACTGTGGTTCCCGCTGGAAGTTTCTCGAGCCGGCATCGAACCACTTGGCATAAATAGATCCATGAGAACCAACAGCCGCTCGCTTGACGACCTTGATTTCCGGACCCGTAGATCCTTCCTCCACGATCTCCTTAAGCTGAACTCCATATCGAAGATGTTCATCGACCTCTTTACCGTACTGATCGACGACCCTCTTGCGGTACTCATCAAATCCCTTGTGCATGGCCGCATACGCAGCCGTCATACCGATATAACGTCGATTGAGAACGATATGCGATCCGGTAAGAGCGCCGATAGAAAGAAGACCGATCCCTACTGCCGGCGCATATGCCTGAGCAATTCGCAGAGCAGTGCTGACGTTGATGCGAACCAGGTCTTTCTTGTTCTCATCATCCGAGTACTTATCCAGACTGTCATGGATCTTGTTTGCCGCCTGGATCTCTTCCTCGTGCTCGTCAAGAATATCGTGCATCTTGAGGGTGGCTCGGCAAGCCAGGACGACGGTGGCGACCATTCCCACGGTACCCACAGTAAAAAGGATAACCGGAGAGTGTTTACGAGCCTTCAATATTTGACGACCAGCTCTGCTGGTAATCATATTCGAGAGGTTCCTGAGATTCATATATTACACCTTATTCTGATTCTTGAGGTTCTGGTAAATGGCGATGATCTGCTCATCAGGCATATTATTCACTCTTTGGCGCCATTTATTGCCGCCGTATGCTCCTTTGACAGCTTCTCGTTTTGCAGTGATACTCATGACATTTTCCTTGAGAGGCGATTCTATATATTAGTCCAAATGCTCAGGCCTCGGTAGATCGAGGAGATATCCTTCTCGAACTCGAGTGACCTTAGCCGAACGTAGATCCTTCCATCCATATTTACCATCGGTGTAGTCCCCCGTCACACCGACAAAGTCATATAGATCTGCCACAGAAGCAGCGCCATATTTATCGAGACGCTCGATAAGAGCATCGATGACTTCTTCGCCCTCAAATCGACTGTCGAGAATGATCTCATCGAATCGGTGAAGTCCTCGAGGATTCCGACTCATAGACCGAGGTTCATCTCGATTGAATCTGTTAGAAGGGGTTGGACGAGACATGTTGTTGTAGCTGGTATATGTTCGATTTCCCGATCGCCGGCTTGAAGGACGAGATTCCCCTCCATACAAAGTTCGCTCAACGCCTTGTGTGATAACATCGACGATGACGTCTTTGACGGCCGGAATAACGATTTCGAAAGCGACATACGTAAGAACTCCATCGGTATTATCACCGATGAATGTTTCTTTCAGACGAGAAAGTAGTGGCTTCTTGCGACGAACCAGTCTCCCCGAAATGATTTTTTCAGCCCTAGCCTCCTCTTCCTTCTGAGGTTCCGGCTTCGATATCGGGTTTCGCCTGGATGCTTGGCTATTTCCCGGAAATTGCTCCATGTTTTCCTCTATCTCAGACAAAACTAAAAGACTAAGTTACAGTCTTTTAGTTAGAGGGGCTATGCACTGTGCCGAGCATTTTTTTCGTTTTTCATTTCTTGCTGAAACTCTTCGACGACGATCTTAATGTCGGCCGCATGTTTGACGCATTCGTCGATAAACTCGTTGGTATATGCCTCTGCGGCATTCTGAACGATGTTTCCTAGGGCCCAGGCGCCGAGGGCAACGGCGATCTTCTTGTGAATCTTCAGATCGGCCGGAAGATGATTCTTGACGATGTTGTACACAATGATGCCCACACCGTACGTGACGCCATAGCCGAGAACCTTCTTAACCACGTCAATTTTATCGACAGTGTATTCTTTCTTGCCGATCGTGAAATTCATAAGACGTCTTTCTGTGAAGTAGGGTCTCATTAAGACCCATGTTTTTCCTGCGAGTTGGGATGGGCGCATGTTAATCCACGGGGAGGTGATTACACGGCTGTCGTTTAAAGTCGAGCATCCGGAATAAGACGACTGTTAAGGAGAGATTGTTCTTGAGAACCCCCATCGTCTTTGCTGACTCCCAAATATAACTATCGACTCATTCGTCGACGGTGAACCATATTGAACTGATCCTGAGACATCTTGGTAATGTCGGTCCCCACCAGAGCGTTGAACTCGTCATCACTCAGACTCAGGAGCTCCTGCTCCGAATACTCCTCATACGCCTTTTGTCCAAGGAAGTCCTCACGAGCCTTGTTCTCCATTGCCTGAAGCACTCGATCGGTATTCTTAGACTCGGGCTTGATCTCCTCGAAGCTTATGCCGGCTTCCATATCAGCGATAACCTCACTAGTAGATCGAGTCCCGCTATCCAGTTCTAGCGCCATCATCTTCACTTGAGCCGTATTCTTCTCGTTAATGATGCCCTTGGGCATCACTCCCAAAAGGAAGTTGGAAGATGCCTCGGCGCTGGTCATAAGCTCAAGCATAAGTGCGTCAAAAGCTTGGGACCCCTTGAATTGCCGAGCATATTCACTCATGGTCTGGCCGGGAAGAATCTCACCCTTGTCGAAGACGTCGTCGGACACTCGCTTGCCATAAGCAGCAAGAACCATGGTCTCCATGGACTCGATCATGGCCTGGGTGTCTTTCTTATCGATGAGAACCTGCATGTGGTTCAGAAAGTTCTGCCCTCCATCACCGCCGTACTTCTTGACCAGCTCGGTTCTGGACATGTGGAAATACTCGATAACGACTCTCGATTTTCCCTCGAAATCCTCGAAAGCGATTTCCTTCTTGAGCACTTTTCTCTACTTTCAGTTGAGGGGTGAAAGTAGGGTTCCTGCCCCTCAGCAAGAACCCTACGGAAATATGATTCAGCGCTTCTCGTTGGTCGTCTTCTTATCGACAACGACCTTCTCCGTCTCGGTCACCTCGACATCAGCAACCTCATCGACGTTCTTCGCTGCACGACGCTTCATGAGCAAGTAGGCGCCCGTTCCGACGGTGACCAGGGCAAGTGCCGTCACCCCCGCCACGAGGATTCCACGCTTGTTCTTGGAAGCGGTGTCGATGACATCGATCGCCGCGCTCATACCACTGTCCATCAGAGCCGGCGCCGCCTCAGCGGCCTTCTGAGCAACCGGAACAGCAGCGTCGACGATCTTCTTGGTGTCCGACATAATGTTTTTCTCTTTCTCTTTTGGGAAGATGATTTAGCAGATTATACTGCTGAAATGTCTCTCGACATGTTCGCTAATGGCGAAATTTGCTTTTGTCCAACCCCGGAGGGTTCTTGTAGTTAATCGCCATGCCGACGGTTTGATGACCATCAGGAATGAAGACCGGATCGGTGGATATTTCTATTTGATTTCCCCACCAGCCAATCTCATCGGAAATGCTAGTGCGATTAAGACCCACGGCTTCGTAGAAATCCGTCAACATCGCATAACCTTGATTGTTGATCTTGGCATTGACGGCATTGACGGCTCGATGAATGGTTTCATGATTACTCTTGAATGTTCGATCGGTATAAGGCTCGTAGCAAAGAATTTCGCCGGTCCCCAATACCACAACATGTGTGGCTTGAGGATACCCTTGATCGACGCGTCTCTGAGATAACTGTTCTTGAATGCCCCGTTCTTTCTTCTCACCGATGGTGTCTACCACCTGCTCTCGATATTCGTCGAGAGCTCGAGTGCTGATCTCATATGCCGCGGTCAGTACGGCTGCGCGACGAACACTCGCCCGATGAGCACAAATAATAACCCCAACGGTAAGGACTGCAGTTCCCACCGGTGGAATGAAGACCTTCCATACAAGGTCTACTTTTTCTTTCATGTCTAGAGGATGGCTTTGCTCCCCCTCGTCAAGGCGCTGTTGTTCTTCGTCGATCATTCGAGCAGCTTTGAAAGATGCTTTGGCCGTAAGAATTGCGGTGAGAACCACACCTGCGGCACCGGCGCCTACGAGAATAGCCGGTGAATGACGAGAAACAAGCCTCCCCGCTTGTTTGATCATACTGCTGAAATTCATGAAGTACTCTTCTTCCGAATGTGGGTTATCAACTCGTCAAAGCTGTCGAAATGATGCGACTTCGTGTAATATACGCCCGATTCTAGAGCGCGTCGTTCTTTTTCTTTGAGACGAAACTCCTTTTCTCGAGACGAATGACGTTCTCCATTTTGCCGGCTTTCGGATTTCGAACTCCTCACCAGCAAAATAAGAATGATGATTCCGATAAGAATCATCAAAGAACCGTAGGCGTAGAAGATAAATTCAGCTCCCACAATGGTGCGTCTTTCTTTCGAGGGGCGATGTGGTTCAGATACAGGTTTGAAGAAAACCGCCGAAAGCCATAACGATCAGGATCAGAATAACGGCTTTGTACGGAGGCTTTTCTTTTCTTCGACTAAAGCGTGGATAAATCCGTACCATTTCTTCTCCTGAATAGCTCGATGTTTCGCTTCGTATTGATTGCGGATCTTCTTCATTTTCCGATGTTCTTTCATCGGCTTGAAGATCTTATTCAACCAGGCCCAGCTGGAGTTCAGAAGAACCGCCAGGAATACCGCAATAGACAAATATTGAATGGCGGGAAAAGCGAAATTCGAGTTTTCCATCAAGAAGGAGAGGATTCCCAGTCCCATGGTTACTGCAAGAATTCCCAACACCACCTTCGCGACGATGAGGAAAGTGTCGAGAAGGTCAATCACGAGAGGGGTGATACTAGACATTGCCTTACCTTTCCGATACTAGGGGGTGATAAGAATAGTCCCTGCAGATCAACTCAAAAGCCGCCTCGATGCGCAATCAAAGACGGCCCCCGGAATAACCTGACCTGCAGGGAAGTACAGTGAAAACCATAGGACCGGAATAACAGTGTGGTCTATGGTTGTTGAGGGGTTCAGTTGGAGGTATTGTTGTCGATGGGGAACGCGGTGCGAAGGGTCTTGGCGATGATCATGCGGGAACCAATGTGGGTAGCAATGGTAACAGCAGTGACAACGGCAATCTTGGCAACGGCGATCTTCTGGTCGCGGGTCATAATAAGCTCCTTAACTGGGACTGGGGTTCTCATTATAACCCATGTTTTTCTTGCGAGGCTTATTCGAAAATTCCCTCTGGGGAATTTTTTGGGTTACTTTTTGCCGAGCAAACTCTGAAGATATCGAGTGCCAAAGTAGATCGCGCCGATAACCAAACCCGTTTTAATCAACTTCACCTGAGAAGGTTTGTTGAGATTGGTGGCATCGCCGATCGTTTTTGCTGCACCGTCGAACATGTTGTTGATGCTCATGATGATTCCTTTCATGGAAATGGGATATAAAGATAATTAATATCCCTAGTTCAGGATATTAATTAATGTACGATTAATCTTCGAACCACAAGGGTTCTCATTATAGGATGTGTTTTTCTTGCGAAAGAAAAAAATATATACCATGTAAAAAGAAGAGGCGTGTAAGCATAAACTTTCTTCTTACACGCCTTTCTTGGCTTCCATTTTGACGTTGGGGAATCGTCGGGTTATCGGATCCGGATGAAGCCCATAGCTTTCGACGTCACCACACCGAGTTTCTCATGGTTGAGGATGAGCAGGACGGCAAGAATACTCGCGGCTGCTGAAACCAGTGCGTCAGGACTGACCCGAGAGGAACTATTACGTTCCTTCATCTGGTACAGTTTGCCGAGCTGGTCAACAAGCTTCGAGTATTCCTCACTATCCGGATGCATCTCCTTGATATGAGTTTCAAGAGTGCTGATGATGTCGTTAAGCGAAGGATTCTTCTTCCAAGGGATACGGTTGAACATGGCGTTCTCCTTTGATCACATGGGTTCTCATTATAAGCCATGTTTTCCTTGCGATCCCCATTAACGAACGGTGACTTTAAAGATGACTTCATTTTTCTGTGGAATAACGTTCATCGCATCATCACTGTTCAATGCCAAGACAAAATCTGGAGATTCACCTTCGGGTGTATGAACAACAGTAAGGTTTCCATCATATCGAGATTCACTGTTGTTATAATTTCTCGAAGAGACACCCAGTAAAATTCCGAGAAAAGTATTGATTACGGTAATGGTGGCAGCAATTTCTTCAGTATAAGGAAATCCCCAAATCTGTGACAATCCCAAATATAGTGCCGCCAAACCGGGAAGAACTATTGTTGCTACCCATTTGAGCTTATCATAAGAACGGTTGTTCAATAGAGGCCCGAGTGACGCCTTCTGTGGGTTTTCTGTCATAACCCTTCTCCTGTTCGCGACGGGGGTTGGATAACTCAACATAAAGAGGAGGGTTTTTGAGAGGAAGGCTCTCGACCGCATGCATAATACGATCGACCAAACCGTTTCCGCCTATGGCTTTATAAGGCTCATAAAACAGAATTCTAAATTCCTCAAACTCATCCTTGGTTATCCACCCACGCTCAACATAACTCATGCCTCGCTGACTTAGCTCAACACTGGCCAAGCCCATTAATAGACGAGTGGAGGCACTCCGTCTTTTTTCCCGGTGCGTATACCACGCCCAGAAACCGGAGGACCCCATGACTACTCCAAATAATGTGAAGAAAGTCGTTGTTATCCAACCGCCCATGATTCCTCCATATCTACCTCCCCGTAGTGGAAGACGGTCGAAATTATATAGTTTCCTTCCATATCCCAAGATATTTGACATATGGACGAGCAAGCTTCCATACCCCAGCATCGCGAACATAGGGTACAGCGATCTTCCACACCCCACCGTCCTTGATACGCACGCCGGCAATGGTCATAACGCTTGCTGATGCAGAATATGGACCCCACCCTACTGAATTCTGAGCCCTTACCCAGAAATAATATGTCGTGCCAGGAGTCAAACCAGAGATGATCTTGGGAGAGGTTCCTGTGGAAGTCGACGTGGGTGCTGAGGAACTAGTTCCATATCCCACCTCAAAAGCAGTAATAGCAGAACCGCCATCACTATTTGGAGTCCACGATACTGTTACCGATGTAGGAGAAATATCGGTAAGAATCGGAGTACTAGGAGCATCCGGAACTTTTAAGGTTGTGGTTTGGGCTCGCGCAGACCATGCGCTATACCCCTTAGAATTGTGCGTACGTGCCCAGAAGTAATAGAGGGTACCTGGAGTAAGGCTCGAAATGGTGGTGGATCCATCTGAACTTACTGTTGTGGTGGGCGCCGATGAATTTGTGCCATAACCGATTTGTCGAGAATCTATAGATGCTCCACCATTAGAGCCATCGGTAAATGACACATCCACTGAGGTTGAAGTGATGTTTGCCAGGGTCGGCAAGCTGGGTGCTGCAGGAACCGTTGCACGATCGATATACACGCTATGTGTAGTAGGACCACCGAAGCCGCTAGTTCCTGTATCGAAAAGACGAAACGTTACCGTTTGAGAGGTAGTGACAGTAAAGGATCGTAGTTTTTCCCATCCAGCATTAGGCTGGTAGTTATACGTTGACGTTCCTGTACTACCATTGACCGTCCATCCATAAGGAAGGGCCGAGTTCCACGTTGTAGAATTACCTGAAGTAATCCAAAACTCGATAGTGGAACCCAGATCCCTAATCCTCATAGTACCTGAACTACCGGTAGACTTATCGTAATCAGTCACGATATCACCTACGCGATAATCTTAAAGTAAATATCCCCGTCGTTACCGCCCGTGGGATCTGCTGTTCCTGAAGTAATTCCCGAAGCAGTGCGGTAAGCAGTCTTGCTGATGGGAATAAGAGCCTTCAATTGAGCAATGAAATCTCTTGTGCGGTTAATTTCTTGCGCTCCATTTTTTACCTTACTTGTATCCGAACCGGTGCCGGGAACAAGAGGATAGCCAGCTGCGAGCGCTTCATCTCCAATAGCCATGCGACTTCTCCTTTACGCTTCGTCCCAGTCCAATTCTACATCAACTTCATCCCAATCTTCATCAGGATTCCAAGAATTCCACGATCCCGCTGTAACAAATTCATGAACGGAAAGCGTGGGATATTCTTTATCCCCTTCTTTATCGGAAATGAAGATTTGTTCCGTTACACGCATAATTGTTGCGGATCCACTCCCATTTTGACGCTCAACAAGATCACCAAGATTGAAGTCTATACCGTAACGATAACCGCTATCCTGATCAATTTCTCCATCGAAAGCTGAGATGGGACGAGCTTTGGCTAATTCTTCCGTGCCTCGTTGAATCATCTTATCGGAAGCAACACCCGGATCTGTGTCGGTAATGTCATCCGCTTTGATAAACAAGGCTCGTCGATCAAATCCGGAAATACTAGAATCTACATCCAAAGCATAGACAACTTCATGACCAACCGGAGAGATGACATATGCTACGTTTTTGTAGAGAGCCGTTGTGGTCAACTCACTGGTATTCTTCAAATTGTCCATATCAAGACTGAAAACCACTGCGGGAAGCGTTGTCTGACCGGTGGTACGATCACATCCCATATAAACATCAAAGTAAATGATGGAAGTGTCTGGTCCTCTGACGATACGATATCCCATATCATACACATTACATAAATCATTCAGAGCCTGATAAAGACTCATCATGTCTATTTCATAAGATACGGTACCGGTGGGTTCATCAATGGTATCGTCGGGAAATAACTCACTACCTTCAACTATGGAAGGAATGATGTCGCCAGAATCTAAAATTCCCGTAACACAAATATCATGGAACAACTGTCGAGCTATAGCCGCGGGAAGACCAGTGAGTATCCACTTAGGAGTTGCGGTGAGATCTCCTAAAGTACCTCGAGCCAATCGACTATCAAGAATATACTCAAGAGTCCTTCCTTTGACCTTGAGTATGAGTCTTTGTTCATCATCCGTGATATCCTCGATAGTCTCTACCACAGCCACACGACGTGTTTTATTGTGAGCCAACTTAGTGCCGATGGGCAAGAGATTACGATTCTCTAACGTCGAAGGAAGCATGATTTCAAAATCACCAGCAGCTCTGAATCTCTCGGTCCAAATGAAAGATTCATAATTTTCCACAATCTGCTGTCGACGATAGAGACTATCGAGGGTATACACATCCATTAAACGCCTCCATATCGAGCATTATAGGTGAGTTCCCAAGGAATGGGATCGCCTGTAGCATATACTCGGATATAGTTATTCCCCTTAGCTAAATCAAGCCAGGGCGATTCGTCCGGTTTACCATACAAAAGAGAACTCGTCGTTCCCGATCGAACAAGAGTAATTCCTTTAGATCCTTCAACAGTATTGATGGTTAATACGTCGCCGGCTTCCAAGTCTGCAGAGAAATCCAAACTGCGAATAGCATCATCTGGGCCTCTCATATAGATGGTGAAATCAGTCAGTGTCCGATCGACATTAAGAACAAATACAAATCCGGTTTTGACATTACCTGGATAAGAAATAAGAGTTTCAGTGCTTGTCGAAGTAGTATCTCCAGTAACTTCTTCGTCCGTAATGTCTATGAAATCGGGCTCATGACAAATAACCGAGATGTTCACTCGAGGTTCTTTGGTGAATATGTCAGGATCACATGATTCAACAATACCATCGATATCCCATATCGATCCGTCACCTAAATAAAACTTCATAAACACTTGAGATTCTGTCAAGAAATAATCATACAGTTTTTGACGCAGAGAGAACACTGTATCTATACTGTAATCCGGTTCCAAACCTACTTTGAACAAGATGTTTCTAGATTCTCGACGACTAGACTGGAATTTAGCGCCTGGTCTTTTGGCATAAGGCGATGAAGATATAGAGGCCTTGACTGGACCTAAACCCCCAATATCTTCTACGATATAGCCATCCGTGACATCGTCTAGGGTCAGACTCAAAAGCTCGCCGATAGAGTTCCGTGTTTCCACTTTGGTAATCATGATTTCGGCAGAGCTCCCTTCAAGACCGATAGCTGGTTGTTTGTCTGACGATAAATTTCCCCGGAGGAAAGAGCCTTAGGAGAATAGTTATACTGATTGAAATTATAACTACTGGCCGGAGGCTGATCGCCACTATTATCTCTCCCATTTTGACTGTTCTGATGCTCCATAAAAGCATCTTCAGCATTCAACAACGTGGATTCCACAGAAAGAGGTTTAATGGCAAAGAATCCACTAATACTCTCAGCATTCTTCTTCACCTTGGTGAGATCGAGAACTGGAGTAATAGTAGGATTAAAGTCCATGTCCGCCAAAGCCATCGTATTGATATCGAACATGGAATCCTTAAGAGAGCGAACAGCCGTTTGTCCAGCGTTTGTAGCCGAATCCGATACGAGGGTGGAGTATCGGGATATACCGGCGGCCATTCCTTGCATGGAGAATTTACCCACTTCCATGAAAGCTTTAGAAGGTGAGTTAATCCCCAAGAAATCTTTAGCTGCTTCTAGTGCCGATTTAGCGGCGTCGACGGCAGCATTCTTGATTTCTTTGATCCCTGCTAGAATTCCCTTTGCTATACCTTTGACGATGGCTGCGGCCAACTTCCCGCCAGCCTTACCCATCTTTTCAGCATTATCATCGATAGCCTTTGTCAAACCATCAATGAATTTGATGATGAGGTTAAATCCAGATTGAATAATATCCGGAAGACCATCCGCAATACCATCAATGAATTTAGACACAATCTGAAGAGCAACCGTAACAACCTTTTGAATATTATCACGAATGCCTTCAAGAATACCGATCAGGATTTTATACCCAGATCGAACCATGAGAGGAACTGCTGTTTCCATTTCCTTAAGAAGAAGAACCAGAAGTTTAAACAGCACCTGAATGATCTTAGGCGTCAACTCTTCAATGGCCTGAATCATGGATAGAAGAACGGTAGTGATAGCTTGGAAGATGGCGGGACCAGCTTGAGAAATAACCTGAGCAAAGACGATAACACCTTCACCAATCTTCTGAGCAACCAGAGGAATGAGGCCAATCATCTTTATCAAGAATTTTTCCATGGTGTCTGCTGCATCTGCACCCAAAAGACTCAAAGCTTTCAAGCCTATGGAGAAAGCAAGAATACCCGCTCCGGCAGCAAGTAAGCCCACGCCGAGAAGAAGCACAGCGGCACCTAGACCAAGTAATGCTGGAACTGCCGCACCAAGTAATGCTCCAGCACCACCTAGAACGATGAAGAATCCAGCAAGAACAGCGAGAGCCTTACCTATTTGTTCCCATGACAAGTTACCTAGAGTGATGAGAATTGGAGTAAGAACAGCTAATGCGCCGGCCACAACCAACAAAGCCGCAGCGCCCCCGATACCTCCTTGGAGTATCAGCAAAGCCGCTGTAATCACTCCTAAGGCCCCCAGAAGAGCTACGGTACCTTTTGCTATGGCTTCCCATGACATATCGCCCAAACTCTTAAATGCTTTACCTATCATACCCAAAGCTAGAGCGACAATCAAGATTCCAGCTGCCGATAGAGGGGCCGTTGGTGGAACCAGAGATACTGCAGCTGCTACAATAGCCAAAGAGCCGGCAATAGCTGTAAGACCACGTCCAATTCCTTCCCAGCTCATTTTACCCATCTGCTCAAGCGAATCGGCAATGATGGCGATGGCACCAGCCATACTGATAATGCCGAGAGCAGCAAGAACTGTATCTGGAGGGAATAATTTAATAGCGGCGCCCATAAGAAGAAGGCCTGCAGAAAGACCCGTCATGGCTGTACCCAACTGTTCCCAGGTAAGCCCAGACAAATCCATGATTGCACTTGCAAGGATCTTTATTCCCGTAGCAAGAAGTAGGAGGCCCAATCCTTGACCGAGACCGCCCTTATCCGCTTCGACAAATTTAGTAAAGAGTATTAATCCACCAAGAACAGCTCCAACACCGAGAAGACCTTTGGATAATTGCTGCCAATCCAAAGAAGCTAGGTCTTTCACTGTGCTTGCAAGCATTTTTACAGCAAGAGCGAGAACATTCAATGAAATTGCCGTGGCAAACATTTTAACATCATTGGGCATGTTCTGAACAACCGCAACCAATCCGGCAATGAGAACGGTAACTCCAAGAAGGCCGGTTGCCAATTCCTGCCAACTAAGATCAGAAAGTTCTTTCACCGAAGAGGTAAGAATACGAATGGCAATTCCAAGAACCACCATGGCGCCGACAATGGCATACATTTTACCAATGTCTTTAATATCAAGATGTTTTTCAAACAAGAATAAAGCTGTTCCCAATTGGGCAAACATGATTGTTATTGCTGCCAAAGCTCTAGTAAGACCTTCGGAATCGATCTTAGACAAAGCCATAACGGATAGAGTAAGAACACCGATAGCAAGAGCAATTTGAAGAAGAGTAGTGGCTCTCAGTGTATTTTGCAAAGAATTGAAAGCATCCGTAACTTTTCCGATGGTTTCTCGAACATCATTGATGATGCCCATAATACCACCAGCACTACCCGTGAATAGCTTGACAAGCATGGTTACAAGAGTACCAAGAAGTGCTACCGCACCGCCACCAATAAGATGCGTTACGCTAACACCTTCGAACCCATTCTTGATGTATGCCCCAAAATTCCCAAAGAAATTGAGAACGCTATACGTCATATCGACGATAACTTTACCGACCTTTTCGATAATGGAAAGAACACCTTTCCATCCTTTAGAGATCGCTCCAGTAACACCTTCAAGAGGTTCTAATTTTTCACCAAGTTTGTCGACACCATCAATTGCTTTATCACTACTGAACTTACCAAACAAATTACCAATAGCTTGACCAATGAGTTGAATCAATTTCAAAGGAGCTTTAAGAACATTCTCGATATTCTCAAAGACTTTCTCGATGACATTTCCTTCTTTGATAGCTTCACGAAGCTTAACAAGAAAGTCACCAAGTCTTGCAGTGAAATCGAGAACTCCACCAGAACCTTTTCCAATAGCACCAACGAGATGGAGTATGGTTTTGAATACTGCTTTAACAATATCCCAACCAATGCCAAGAACGGCAAACAATCCAGCAAAAGTCCGTTTCAATTTACTCGCTGTTTCTCCTCCTATTTTGAGACTGTTGGTAAAGTCTCGAAGAGAAGAAGTCATGGCGAATAGTTGTGCTCCAGTTTTTGCTGGGAAGATCTCTCTGAATCCATCCTTGATGGGTTTAATAATCGCTCTCAATGCATTAAAGGCATTGGAGATGGATTGAATGAGGAATGTTCTTCCTCCAAGTTCTTTCCAATCACCAAGAACCTTATTTCGCATATCTGCGGATTCTTTAATGAATCCGCCAAGAACGTCGTTAGCACTAGTGAATAGACTACGAGCTTCTTCAAAATCGCCAAAAATGATTTCCCATGTTTGAGCCCAACCAGACGTTGCAGACTCCTGCAGCGTGTTGATAAGGGCGGACATGGTTTTAACTTTAGTAGCTGCTTCTTGAGCCGTTTTACCCATTTGAAGAATCTGGGCAATTTGCTGCTTGTTATAACCCATATTCTTTAGCTGTTTGGCGTTGAGATCTCCAGTGAATTTACTCAGAGTCTCAGTGAGGATTTTTCCAGTAAGCCATCCGTTTTCCAAAGTATTTCGGAAACCACCAGCATCCTTTACCATCTTATCGATGGCCACACCGTGGACACGAGCTGTTTCCATCAAAGCATCTTGGAAGACTTTACCGCCCATGCCGGCATTGACGACTGAATTCCAGTCCATCAATGTTACTTTACCCGCAGCTATCGCCTGGGAAAGTTGATACATAGCTGTAGAAGCTTGTTGAGCATTTGAGCCCGAAACAGCCGCAAGATTAGCAATACCTTTAATGGCTGCAGTTGCGACATCAAGTTTTACACCCGCGGCGGTAAAGGTACCAATGTTTCTTGCCATTTCAGCAAAGTTATAAATCGTCTGATCAGAATATTCATTAAGTATAGAAAGTGCTTTGGTAACATCATTCAAACCAGTCTTTTGCCACGCTGTATTGGCAAGGATTGTCTGGATTGAATTAAGATTTGTCTCGTATTCTTCAAGACCGGTTTTCACTGGATCTACAGAAAGAGATTTAAGGAGATTCTCTCCTGTATAAATCGCTTGATTGGTAATATTTTGGAGAGCAGTAATAGCGATAATAGACATCGCTCGGAATCGATCAGCGATGGAGTCAACGGTGTTAGAAATATGACTCAGTGAAAAATTCTTAACCGCCGACGCAACATCTTGAATTCCCTTTGTGGCACCCTCAAACCTCAAACCTTTATTGAGATTATCGATAGAGCCCATAGTCTGTTTGACACCGGCTTCAAACTGCTTATTGTCAAACTTAGCTTCGACAACTTTAGTATCGATTGATGTGCTCATGAGGATGTCACCGCCTTCCATATTTTGTGACTTAGATCGTCAAATATAGGGCGAATAGCAGGATTAATATAATCTCGACCTTCCACAAATCCTCCTGTGCCCGTCCCATATCCGTATTGAAGCATAATGACTACTGGAAAACCATTTTCTGTATCTGAGTTATACCACGCTAAAGAATATACAGAACCTCTTCTTGTTGCTTTATAACTCCAAGAAGATTTTGCTTTTCCTGAATCGACTGGGGTAGCTGAAGAAAGAGCGATAACTCCTCGTTGTCCGCAAGAATTCATTATTCCTAGGATATCAACTTTTGATGATCTTCCAAGAAATGACTCCATTTTTTTGAAGGAGCCACTACTAGTAAAGCTAATCATGGTGACTCCTTTCTTAAACTATGGAGTTACGGGAACTGTATACTTACCATTTTTAGATGCAGAAACAATGGAAACATTAGATAGAGTGGATAGATGAGTGAGAAATCCTTGAAAAAGGTTATCTCGTTGTGATTCTGGAATTACGGCCCCATCCAAACGATAAGGATTAAAATCCAGATCCACACGATTACCACTAGGGTTATGATTCAGCGTTACTCGATACACGGCATAATCAGTGTGTGTTTCTTGCCCATATCCCATTTCTACCCCTTACTTAATTGCTTGAACAACAACCATTCCATTGCTCAGTGAGAGGAGAGATTTGTTCTTAACGACAACATCAACATGGGAAGGATCAACGATAGAACACGATTGAACTTCGATAGAACCCAAAATGCTCATATCTCCCGCAATGGAAGCCACCGCTTGATAATTAACATCATTAAATGCGGGAATCAATGTTACCGAAACCGTAGCTGTACCACCGGCGCCAAGAGTTCCGATCTGTCCAAAACCCATGGCGTTATGTGGTTCGGAATTTACTACAACTTTAACTTCAGTATACTCTTGTTGAAATTCCTCTTCTGTATAAGAAGAAGCAATTCCTCCACGTGGACGAAGAACAAATACTCCTCCCACAGGAGTAGACCACGATTCTGACGCATTTGGAATTTCAGGGTCTTCGGAAATATAAAGAACGGTGATAGTCAGTACACCATTTTCCTCGGTATAAGACCATTCTCCAGATTCAGGATCAGTTGCTTCCTGAAGGATTTCCGCTTCATTGGTTCCGTCATATCTGATAAAAGGTAGAACCACAAAACATTCTTCTACAGACATTTCATCTCCTAGATATCAGGCCGTTCTCTTCCATATATAAACAGATAAATATGGTGGAAGCATAGAGAATGCAGATCCAGTACCAGCAGAGGCCGAAGATCCCGTCAAAGTATGTGTATGTGCTCCAGCCGAAGTCATGGCGTTGCTATAATTTCTCTCCGAGCCAGTAATACCAGTGGAGTGGTTGATCCATTCCGTATTACCATTCGCTCCGTCTTGATCTTCACCAAGACTGTGGACGTGAGAACCATTGCTTACTGCAGAATATGTTCCTGCTCCATGAGTGTGTGCTGGAAGTTCTGTAGTGGTTAACGTTTTTGTAGCAGCTCCACCTGTCGACCCATTGGTATATGTGCCATCGGCTCCAATAAGGAACTTCCCCTCAATAGCAACCCAGGTTCCTATACCGAAAAGTGTGGCCGGACTGGTGCTCACCGTCGACATATATATAGAACCAACAGGATATACCAAATCCATCAAAGCCAAAGCCGGCCCAGAGTGAATTTGCGTCCAAGCAGTCCATCCGCCGCCACCGCCAGAACTATGATAAGTTCTGAACCAAGATTTAGGAATCGCCGAGCCACCATCGTTGGTGTAAAAAGTCTGAACGCAGCGATCACTGTTTTGATTAACAGTAACGATGGATCCAAAACCGCTGTTCAAAGACCATCCAGAACCAGAACCAACATATGCAATGGAGATTCCTGTGGGGTATGAAGAATATGACGCACTTTCCGCAGGAGCTGTGATGGATTGTACTTTGGATCCAGGTAGGGCTTCAAGAGTATCAAGTCGTGTATCTAAGCCATTAATTGTGGCGGCAAGACCGCCGGGGGTTACAGCTCTTGTGGTATCGGTTAAAGCCGCTGTTTCTGACGAAGTAGCAAGTTCAACAATACCTTTGACGGTATCGCTTGCGTCTGGAACGGTCCCGAGAACCGGGCCAGCATTAACAGTACCGCCATCATGTCTCGTAAGGATCAAATCCCCAGATCCATTAATAACACCACTGACAATGGTACCGTCTTCTATTTCTTGCATTCTTTCGGCAGTATAACCAGTAACTGTAGCCACGATACTTCCTTTCTACAACGAATGAATCGTATAGCTGACGGCGTCAATATAGACCGCGGACGGCCATGTGATTTCAAAAGTTGTTGAATCAAGCATCTGAATAGCCGAATCCGGTCCTTCTACAGTGAAAGTTCCATCTCCATGATCAATCACTCTAAGAATGGAATTCTCTTCAAAAATATCAAATATTTCAAAAGGAGTGGGAAGTCTTGCGTTTTCCGCTTCGGTTCCATACAAAACGTTTTCTAAATCTTCTATGGTAGAAGAATAAGCAATATTTGTATCTATGATAATATGAGAACCGAGAGTATTATCAGGCATATCAATAGGTAAGGTGGAAAAACTCCAAGAAAAAGAGTCGGTGGATTTTTGAGTATGTGATTGCTGTTCTGGAGCTAAAAGAACATTATAGACCAAGTGAATTTTATCATTTGTTCTATAACTCAATCCGAAAGAAGGAGTTTTTCGTCGAATAAGAATATCACTATAAAAGTTATCGGGGTAAGTATATGCTTGAATATTTCCCGAAAAATATCCTCTTCGTCGACGTTGATAATTCTTTACCCCATCGATATACGTAGTTGAGATTTCAGACTCGTCTTCTTCCCCTACAGAAATAAGCCCATTCCAAGGTTCACCAGGACCCGTTGGAGGATAAAACACTCCTTGATGTAAACCCATCTGATAGAGAGGTTGAGAGTCCCATGTCAATCTTGTCATGTTACCTCTTTAGGGCGTAAATAAAGCTATCAATTCATCAGGAGTTGGTAGTCGTGAAGGATCCGCTTCGGTTCCATACAAAATATCTTCTACTTCAAGAAGAATATCTGGATCTGTATATCGAGAATCAATCATCAAATATGCAGTAGGCTTCAAACCAGTAATACTGGGCGCCATACTAGTAATCTTCCAACTATTAGCTACGACATTAACCGATCCACTAACACTGGTGTTTGACTTGTTGGAGGGTGCCGCCAAAGCATTATATACAATGTGGATCTTGTATCCGTGATCGGATTTATCGATATCGTTTCCCACAATGGTCTTATAAGATAGACCAAAAGATTTTCTGGATTGACCCGTAACAAATAATCCGTTTTGAACAGAAGTAATGCCATCACAAGGCGCAAACTCCAGAGGAGAATTTAAAGCATTAATGGTCGCTTCAAATTCTTCTGATTCTGAAACATTCAAATACTTTTTACCGTCAAGATAATAAGGTCTAGCTCCACCGCCAGAGGAAGCTTTTTCTATACTGGTAACACCAATCCATGGTACGCCTGGAGAAGACCCAACAAACAATACTGCTTGACTAATGCCTGTTTCGTAAAATTTCTCCCCAGGAGTGCCCCAAGTCAAACGTGGCATGACAAACCCCTCTCTATCCAGTACTACCAAGCTGTGCGCGCCGTTGAGCATTCAGAGCTCGCTGTTGAGCAGCTTGTTCGTGTCGCGGAATTTTCTTTTGTGGAGAATTCTTGATATTACACACTCTGATGAACGTAATTAAAGCGTTAAGATGCCAATTTTGGCATTCCATACTGATATTATGAACATTCATCCAGTGGTAAATGATTTCAGCAGTGATAACTTCTCGATTAGGACGGTGTGGAGTCAGTTCATTGAATGTCGTAGCTGTATGTTTTCTAGAAACATATTCCTGAATATCATCCACATTCTTCTGAGAAAGATGCTGAAAAATCTCCGGAGGGGTGTTTGGTGTGAGAACCATCAATTGATAATATCGAAGAGTTTCTTCATAAGTCAAACCTTCTCGTCCAAGAAAAGGCTTTTCAAACTCCGACTCCCATTTTGACAAAGAGACCAGAGAATGTTCCATGTCCAAAGAAAACTTTTTTTCAATGAACTTACTTGTCGATTCGTCGTAAAACGTTCCGGTGAGAATCTCAATAGTAAGCATTCTCTGGTCTCCTTTCCATCAACCTTAGTAGGTGTACAGCCAGTCTGAATCGATCGGATCCGGGAAGTAGTATCCGATATTTGCACGAGCAATGACAAGCTTGTTCTGTCCCGTAGTCAACGTCACCGTTCCAGTCACAATCTCATCATCAATGTAATACGTTACTCCGGTCACCGTCGGGATGGTGATAACATGAGTCGTACCGTTATAAGAAGGAACCGTCGGGGTAACCAGAGTCAAGGTTCCTTCGAACATTGCAATGATGTCGTCGGGCATGGGGAGCGAAGGATCCGTACCCGTCGTTCCGTAAAGAATGTCCTCGAGAGCGGCAAGCGTGGTGGGGTCAACCTTAGTGGAATCGATCACCAAGCTTGCAGTAGGCTTACGACCCGTCACCGCAACCGGAGTAGTCGACACTTCCCAACTGAAAGTGATAGCTTCCGGAGAATCATTAACAGTAGCATAAGCCTTCTCCGAAGGAGCGGCAAGTGCGCCATAAACAATATGCAACTTGTAACCGAGATCCTCGGTAATGGCGTTTCCAATACGAGTGCGGTAACAGAAACCAAACGGCTTACGAGTCTGCTGACCAATAGAGACTCCAGCGCTTGGCTCTGCAGAGCCGTCACACTCGGCAAACTCATCGGGATATGTGTATGCCTCAATGGTGCAGCCAAACTCTTCAACAGAGAGAAGATTCAGATATACAGAATCATCAGCATACAACTTGGTCGACTCAGCACCACTGGGAGACTCGGTAACCGCAGTCATACCATTCCACGCGTAACCATTAGTATACGCGCCGGCGCCATTCTGCTTGTAGAGGACCGCCTGCTTAACGCCCGTCTCGTACAAACGATCGCTGGGCTGGCCCCATGTAAGTCTACTCATTTATTTCTCCTCAGTAATACATCAAGAAGACATTGTGATGAAGTTTATCCACCACATAAAACCGATTAAAGACACATCTCGCCAACATAGCGATCTTATCCGGAAGAAGACTGTCCGAATCGTGGTCCATAACGGTAATCGTATATCGCTTGGTATAGCGATAAGGAATATCGTCAGCGAACATAGTAGTTGCATCGTCAGGTTTATAAACAATGCACGGATATGCCATTTGAAAACTAGAGGGTGGTTGGAAATATACGTTAGAAGAACCAATCGTATACTCTAATAAAGTCTGTAGATCAGACCTTGATCCCATTATAAACACCCCCTAGCCTCAGCAAGAGTCGAGGACGCTGTACTTCAACATCTGAGATGACCCACAGCGTCCCCTGCCACTTGATGTAGCGCATGGCAAATATATGTTCACTGGCATAAGCGTCTGCGACGATACGAATGGAATTCCTCACCGACAGATCTAGATTGATCTTATCCCCTTCCTGGAATCGGGGGGCGTCTCTGACCACGTCTCCATAATATGAGCGTTCGATCATGACGTCTTCCCATACACCAGGACGAATTTCTGTCGTACCGTCAGCAAATCCAATCTTTCCGCTGAACCTTTTCACCATGGCCTCTACATTTATTTTATTACGCTGCCGGACGCTTGAACGGCCAAGAGTCGTTGATGGTGTCGGCGAAGTAGTAGCCCGAAGCCGGCTCAGCGTAGATGGTCACAGACTCACCCGGGTCCAGAGCCGTCATAGCACCAGCAGAGATGGTGGTTCCACCAGGAGCGTCCTTGTAGACCACACCAGTAACGGTCGGGATCGTCACCACACCAGTCGAACTGACGAAGGACGGCTTAGTTGGGGTGGCCAGAACGTTGGTAGAGGTCGTCTTACGAATGACCAGAGCAGTCTTCAGCTTCGTCAGGGCACCCGAAAGGCGGGTCTCCATCAGATACTTGTACTGGTTGTAGTCGATATCGAAGTCGTCGAATGAGGTGATCTCGCCACCCTTGTTCGTACCGATGTTGTAATCGAACAGGTTGACAATGATACCAACAAGATCCGCGATCTCATTCATGGGCTCGACAGTGACGACCTGATCCACACCAAGAGCCTCAGCAACCTGAGCATTCGAGGTGTAAAGACGCCGACCATCGGCATCACGAGCCTTCTTAAACTTGTTCAACTCACGAATAGTCGTGAAGAACGTGGGGGTACCAGTACCCTTCCAGTACTCCATGCCATCCATGACTGCATCCACGATCTCCTCATAGCTGGAGCTCGCGTCACCAACGTTCACAAACAACGTGGTCGTGTAGAACTCGTGATCGTTGATGATCGAACGAATACCAGGACCACTAGAAGCACCCATAGGGTCCTTCACCTTGTCGTTGTCAGAAACGTCACGACCATCGCCGATAAGGATGGCTCGTGCAATTTCCTCCTCAAGCATCAAACGCATTTCGCCCATGAGCCACATAACAACATCGAAATCGCTGATGTCGAGAATATCATCGCGATCCAAAGACTGCTTCTTATAGATCGTGGTGGGGTCGGTGGATCGCTTACTAACACCGATCCACTCTTCCTTCTTCATATTACCCTTGATGTAACCCTTTGCGCGGGCTTCATCCTGAGTAATGTCGGCGGAGATCGTCTTGATGCGAGCAAAGGGGGTCTTGTGAACCGAACCCAAAACGCGGGACACCCACTCGGTGCGCCGCTTGTCGAACTCTGGAGTGGTAGAAAGAGTCTTAGCGTCCGGGAAGAGAACCTCAATATCCTCGATGCCGTGCTGAAGACCACGCTCGTTCACAAAGGCATACACGGCCTCCTTGAAGGAGCCACACTTCTTGCCGTGCTCGAAAATACCCTTGATGTCATCGTGGGTGATCACGGTCTTCTTGTCAGAGTCAGTCTTGCTCTGATCGAAAATGTTACGGGTAGTACCCATGTCGTCAATACCTTCCTTGTGAGCGAGACTGTTCTCTTCCGGATTTTTCTCGGAATGAGTGACATCGTCCTTTGTCTTTACCTCATCGAGAGCAACGTTGAGCATGTAATCAAAGAGACCTTGCTGTTTGGGAGTCAGGGTGTCAAATACATCCTGAAGAGTTTCCTCTTTCCCATCCGCATGTTCGACAACCTCATCCTGATCATTATCGGAATCGTTGTCCTCTTCGTTTTCGTCCTCAGGAGAAGCATCCTCCTCCGAGTGAGCCAAAGAATCGAAAGGAATACCCATCGAAATGATGACTTCATCCTCGAGTTCTGTAACCAAACCATCACCATGAGCAAGATTAACGTTATCAATCTTTGCGCCAGAATTAGCGCCGGCAATCACCAAACTGAGCTCTTTGATAAACCCATGGAAGACCTTCTTAGATCTTTCCACCAACTGATTAGCATAGATGGAGAGAGAATCAACATCTCCATTCTGCACCATCTTCTTAGCAGATCGACCCTGTGGAGTATCATTAAGATATCCATAAGAATAGACACCATCGGGGCGAGCTTCTAGAACAGCATGACCGAGAACTTGCTCGATGTCGTTATGCACGTGCTGCCAGACCAGCGGAACCTTCACCTTATCCATATGCTTAAAAGCATCCGGCATGATAGTTCGACCGTCGGAACACTCAATATTGGTCTTCGTGGCGTAACCGCTAAAATCCGGATCTACCATTTTGACCTTCCCCTTTCTTCCTAGGTGGATTCCGACTGGTTCAGAGCCGGGTTCTATTGACGGGCCTCACTGCTGGGGCGGCAAGTTTCTCCCGCATGTCTTTGATCTTCTGAGCAACAGATTTAATTTGACTGTCCAAAGTCTTCACCTGTTTGTCAAGAATTTCATCTTTGTGTTTCTCATAGTAATCCTGCTGAGCTTTGGCCTTATCGGCTTTTTGCTTATCAGTCAACTTAGAAGTTGAAGAACGTCTAGTCGAAGTCTTCTCATCTTTGTTATCCGATTCTTTCACACCACTACGAGCCTTAGCTTGCTCTACTAGTTGAGCAAGAATTTCTTTGAGTCGAGCCAAACGCCCTTTAAGTTCTTCAACCTTTGCTTCCACTTCTTTACGTCTTTGTGCCGGATCCTTTTTAGGAATCAGCTTTTTAGTAGAAGGTAAAGTCGAAATCTTCTGTGAAGTTTTCGAAGTGGAACGTTTAGGCAGAGGTTTCTTTACTGCGGTAGGTTTTCGACCGAGAAGTTCTCTTTCACGAAGATAACGTTCTCTTCGTTCGGCAGGATCGTATCCTACAGTCTGATAATGTTTAATACAGTCGTGAACGAATTCCTCAAGCAGTGGCATTTTCCAACTCCTTAAGAACCCCATCAAGCTCTGTACCTAAAGAATCAAGCATCGATTGAACTTGATTATCTTCAGAGACTTGTTCTTCATTTGTCGATTCTATACCAAGAGCTGATTGAGGCATATTGCTATTGCGAAGTTGGTCTGCTTTAGGATCTTGTGAGGGTTTGAACCCAATCCCTTGTCGAATCTCGTTTGAAGACAGAATCTCATTACGAGTGAACTTATCGGCAATTTCAGCGATCTGACTCAGGGGCACATAACTGAAAGCGTCACGGAAGAATGCAATGGACTGCCCTTGAGTAATGGCCGTTCTGGTCAAGAACTTACGTTTCATACTTTCAGCAATAGCCGTCAAGAAAGGTTTAACCGTTCGGTTATTGTAGTTAAGCATGGTGGCTTCATCTGCCGTACCATTCATTACTTCCGCTGTCAAACCCAACTGAACATAAAGCAGATTGGTAAGATATTCAATTTGCTTAAGAAGATTGTTTTCAGCAGGTCGGTTAAGCTGAGTAACTTTCTCCGTACCGTCTGTATAAGCAATACCGTATTTGCTACCTTTAAGCTGATTTTCAATATCAGTTCTTCGCTGCATTGCCTGCTGACGACGAGCGTCAGATCTCACCACATACGGCAACTGAATGATGAGATCTAGCTTTCCGGAACTGCTTTGATCATCCACTGCATCCAAAAGATTCAGTTTATGAATCAGTCGTTTCAAGGTAGAGTTTGGTTCGTTCATCACCGCATAGAAAGGATTTTCTACGATAGCGACAAGTTTTTTGCTTACTGTGATCTGTTCCTCTTGTCCAACCTGTTCGTTATAGACTTTAATAGTCACAAACTCGCTGGAACCTCGAGGATAGCTGACAACTTTGCCCACTCGAAGATTTTTAATGTCATAACTACCACTTTCAGGATCGATGGTGGTTTCAACCGGAACAATGACCGCCTCTCCTTCGTCACATAAAGTCAAGACAATGTCTCGACGAAAATGTGTAGGTGATTGATCAATATTCGGTTCAACAGTTAGACAATAATTCAAACCACTTTTTCGAGTTTCCAGATAACGACCTTCGTTATCTAACTGAACATGTAAAATATCAGCTTCCGCAACATCGATACCCAGACGCGTGAAGATCGAGGCAAGGATGGACCGCTCGTTGGAATATCTAAAGCGTGGTCGGTTGGGATGATACCCATATCCACCGCCACTAGAACCGTTGCCACGGAATTCATAAGACTTAGGATCCTTGAAGACGTTCCAAGCGTGCTTAAGGGAATCAATAAAGCCCATAACTCACCTCCTTCCCGAACGTGGTGACATTCGTCATTATTCGAACGCCTCCTTGTTGATCTTGTATGCAATCCAGGCATCCATCAAAGCAGCAACGTTGTCGATCTTTTCTTCGTAACGCTTCTTCCAAAGTTTTCGATTACCGTTGGTATCCTCAAGAGTGATGGCGTTACCCATGGCAAAAGACATAAGTTTCTCGTCAAATATAAGAAATTTTTGTTCACTAAGAGTTTTTAACTCGCCCAAAGGAACCGATTCAGTTCGAGAACCTTGAATGACTTTCTCGATACCGAAAGGACCGTTATCTTGTTCCCAACGAGTAACAAATTCCTTAGCATTGTATGGGTCAAATCCCAAACACCGTACGTCGTATTCGTGTTCGATGATGAAATCGTCTAAATCTTCATAAACTTCCATCATATCAAGAATTGTGCCCTCCATGACATGGAGGCTCTTTTCATTGATAAACTCTTCGTATTTCAAACGAGAAGCCGAAGGAAGTTTCTTTAAAGTCAATGATGTAATGTAGCTTCTAGTCTTCACGCCAAATTTACCATTACGTCCCATGGGGAATAAGAACGTAAAAGCACAGAAGTCGTCTCCTTGAGAGAGGTCGGCACCCAAAGAACAAGGCATACCATTAAAAGATCGACGACTATGTGGTAATGTTTCCTCATAAGTAAAGAAATATGTGTATCCCTCCATAGGGATGCCAAATCTCTTAGCAAGAATATCATTTCTTGCTGCCGGAACCTTTTCGGCTCTCTCAACATCACGCTGATATACATCATAAGATACAGTCAAACCGATGTTTGGATTTGCTTTCGGCCACATTCGAGGATCGGCGACTTCTTTAATATCGTCCAATCGATAGTGCCATATAGAAATTTCAGGCGCTTCTTGTTCTCCTCGAAGAATTTGCGCCAACTCTATTTTAATACTGTCCCCACTACCATTACGAACAGTTCCTTCAGAACTTACCGCAACGATAAGATATTCAGCACCATCTTTACTTGCGCCTTGTTCAATGGCACCGATAACATCTTCTCGAACATCACCGGAAAGCCATTCATCAACCGTAGAATACTTAGGACGAAGACCTTGAAGTTTATCAATAGACATAGGTCGTATTTCAAGTATGGAATTCGTCAAGAAATTCTCGATCCCTTTTTTAGTGGACACCAATTTCTGGCGCAAAGATCGAGAACCGGTAGTATTCTGCAAGGAACCTTCAGTAAGGAATTGAAATAACGGCCCTTTAGATCGAACAATTGCCGTTCGAATAGGGGACATCACTTCATCAGCTTGTTTCATAGTTGGAGCAACAGTGATTTGTTTAGTAGTATCAGTATCACAGTTGAGAAAATAACTTTGAAGACAAGATTCATAAAGAGATTTTGCTGCTCCTCGAGCAACGATGAGATATTGTTTTTTTACTAATCTCTTGAGAACGTATTTCTCTTTAAAAATCCCGCCGAGAGGATGTGATGGGTCAGAAACATACACCATCTTTTTTACATAGTGATACCAAGACAATAGTTGTTCGGCCCACAATTTAAAAGAGGGAAGAAGAACCAGATCGCCGCCATCGGTTAACGTGAGTTCGTTTTCACAAAAAAGAATCCAACCTTCGATGGCTTTATCGTCATAATAGTAACGAGGGTCGGCAATGAGCGCATCGATCCGATTCATCTCCATGGAAATTTCCTCGTTGACAGGAATTTCCCCCCGCATTACGGCATTACGGAACATACCGTAATATATTGGAGTTGCCGTATTCGATAGCGCCATTACAAAACCTCCTTTCTATTTCGATCCGATCGCTTTGCTTCCGGCTTCAATGATATGACCATCGACAAATTTATAGCTACTTCGACTCGAAGAAGTTTTTGTCATTTTCTGACGGATAAGATGAGAAATAACTTCTTTACCAACTGTGGTCAAAATATCGAGCATGAACTTGCGTCGTTCATCTTTCTTCTTATTCAGCTCACTCATCGCTTCGCTGTATTTTTTCTCCATATTCAATCGATTATTCAAAGTTCTCAGTTCGCCATCGCTAAGTGTACGAACTCCACCTCGCTGCGCACGTTTACGAAGCTCCGAAACTTTAGAAGAATCTGGAGAGTCTGCCCCACCGCGGAGTTTATCGCGAATGATTCCCCAACGCATTCCTTTGGTACCGAAATGCTCAAGAATATCTTTAGCGGAGATTTTCCCCATATCACCCATACGAACTTCATCCATTGATTTCTCTACAAGCATGAATTCTGGGCCGGAATAATCTCCTGTCCACAAAGCAATGCGATCGAAATTAATCCAACTAATTCCTGGATAATCTCTATCGTCTTGAGGAGCTGGAGAACTTGGATATCCCATAGTCAAATGCGGAGTAAATTTAGGGTACTGTGGAACAGAATTATACATTCGATAAAGTTGATCATCCTGAAGAAGATACGACCTGAATTGTTCGAGTTTTTGGAGGTTATAATCCCCAAAGAACAAGACATCAGCGTTTTCGGGACCAAGAGTTCCACGACGATCAACACTCATGCCAAATTTATAAGGCATGCTGGTGGAAATAACATGCTCAAGGTATTCAAGAATATGCATTCGTTGTGGATCATCGATTACATCCCCCAAATAACACAAAGTCATATGGGGAATTTTTTCACTTGAAAGCTTCCATACAACATCGTCTACCGATGGAATGGCTACAATCACACAAGAGTTTCCCGCGTTATCCATGTCTTCTCCATTAAGCTAAAACGAGGAGCGGTATATAGGAATATACACTACCTTCAGTACTCGGATCGATAGTTGCTGGGAACTGAGGCGTTCTTGTGGGGGCAACATAGACCCGGCGATGAGTGGTAATATCTCCTCCGTTATAAACTGTGGTGAAACCTCCATGGGAAACGTAGAGAATCTCGGCCGAGGCATTTTCTATGGATATACCCACACGAACAAATCTTCCAGAAGATTCGGCTGCTATTGAAGAAGCCAAACTCTTCATTTTCCAACCGGCAGTCTGCCATAAGTTGTTATCAGTGGCTCCGGTATCTTGGAGAAGAACGCCGGCGTCTGTATATACAGCAAATCCATTGTAGCCAGAACTCGGAGGGGTTCCGTTGGCGGAGATGATATACAAGCCGACTTTGGAAATGACCTTTCCTGCAGGAACCCACATACGAACCATCCAGTTACCCACAGTACTGGATTGATTTGCCGATTCAATCGGTATGCTGGAAGCAATGAATCCATATCCCTCGAGAGGATACACTCCTCCACTAGGCCCTGGTTCTCCATCGGCACCATCTACACCGTCTGAACCATCGATTCCGTTGGTCCCATTAGTACCGTCGGTTCCGTCCGCCCCGATCAAAGAAGTAAGCCATTCAGATTCTGTTCCGATAAAACCATTATTCACGGCCACTTGATATGCAGATATACCTTGTGAACCATCAATACCATCTACACCATCAGAACCTGCTAGAGAGGTCAACCATTCGGATTCTGTTCCGACAAAACCGTTATTTACAGCTATCTGATAAGCGGAAAGACCTGATTCCCCATCATTTCCGTCTACTCCGTCAGATCCTATTAAAGAAGCCAACCACTGAGATTCTGTTCCGACAAAACCGTTATTTACAGCTATCTGATAAGCGGAAAGACCTGGAGAACCATTAGTTCCGTTGGTTCCATTAGTTCCATTAGTTCCGTTGGTTCCGTTGGTTCCATTAGTACCATCGGTTCCCGGCGGACCCACTAAAGAATCAAGCCATTCCTCAACAGTTCCAACAAAACCATTAGCGACAGCAACTTCATAGGCAGAATCGCCATCAGAGCCCGCACCAGTCAGGTAATCCAAATTTACCCATGTGTTGAGACCATCGCCAATTTTCAGTTTATTGGTGTCAATTTCAAAGCCAGGCTCTCCCAAAAGAAGTCGTGGATTTTTTGACGTCCAATTAGCAGCAGTGTCTCGACGTAATCTAAACCTTATTCCTCTTGTAAGATCCACAGCTCCTCCTAGGAACTTCCACCATCGAGAATAAGATCTCCGATGGGAAGACTTGGTGGATTGGGGTTAACCCATTCGGTTGTTTCTCGGACAACGTTCATTCTCCAAGCAATCTCGTCAGCACGCTTGTTAAGCGCATCAATCAGATAGCTTGTTTGGGCGGGATCAAAGAGAAGTTTAACCCGAAGGAAAATATAAGTTTTCGCATCGTTTAAAAGAAGATTATCACCGAGGAATTGGTCCCATGTGGCGGTATCATCCTCGATCATGAATCCATTCTCAGGCCCAATACCCAATTGATTCAAGGTGGGAAATACTGAATTAATATGAAGAATTAATTCATCATCGAAGTCCACGTTATCTTCGACCACACCAAGCATTTTCTTCACACTAGTCAGGATACTGTTCACATGGGACCTCCTCTCTTGCTAGAATCGATTCTCATTCAACCGTCGCTGAAGAGCGACGATCGTTCGAGAAGTAGGAACGCTCAGGAAACCATCCACAGGACACTTAAGATAACGCTGAAGAGCCTCGATAGTCCGAGTACGATGACCATCCTGACGGATTCCCTCTCCATCAATCTGAAGACGGTAATCGACGATCCTCAGTTTCTTCTGAACCGCCCGAACCAGAGCACTATCTTTAGAGTCGATCTTGCCATCCACCGGAGTACCCATAACCTGCTGCCATCGAGAAATGGTTTTCGGACCCAAGATACCATCAACTTCAAGGATCTGAGGCTTTGTTGGGGGCTTGGGAACGGAAGGTCGCAGATAACGCAAGAAATAATCTGCAGTCGTAAGATTATCAGAAGCCTGATTGAATGCGGAAGTAATATGAATATGATCCGTATGCTTATTACTTCCCGTGTACACACGAGTTGTATAGCCATCGCGGACGTGCCAAATTCGACCATTGAAAATCATGTATCGAATCCAAGGCATAAGTCCTGCCCGACACTGCTTCACCCACAGTTGAACAACCTGCTCTGCTGTAACTGTAGCGTGACGAAGATCCTTATCAATGTCGATAGCACGGACCTCATTGATGCCATCTTTGTCGCTGAATTCCGGATTTCCGGTTTCGTCAGGATTATGAGAACTGACCCGCGCGGCGTGTTCATCATCGCCTTTGGCTCCGTCAGTAGTCCTATCCCGATTAGGAAATTCCGCGTCCAGCTGAACGAAAGCGGCCTTCAGTGGAGGAACGAGTGTCCAAGTACTCATTACTCAGTCACCTCCGGAACATCGATGGTTTCGCTGGGCCAATCGGTCTGAGAATCATCATCCCAGGGATCAGCAGTAGCCTCACCGATAAAACTTTCCGGATTCTCATCAACCGGATGCGGATTGTTGTCAGTCATGTCCGAAATATCCCATCTTAGTAAAAGTCCTGGAAAACCCCGGGGGCAATTTTCTGCAGATGCTCCAGAATGAGCATGGATACTTGTCGAATCTCGCTATCAGCAGATTCGGAAAGACGCTGATCCAGCATGTCTCTCCACGCCCGCATGTTTCCAGTAACAAGAAGTCTAGTCTCGAGACCTTCAGGAAGAACTGTTCGGGCAGCACCTCGAGCCGTCTTTCGCTTATCCCCCAACTCAGTAAGTTCTTTGACAATATCGACATAGAGCTTCTTGGCGAGAAGATGTAAAGCATGAATCCGAATTTTAGTGACTTTACTCAGCTTTTTCAACTCGGGATGCTCAGTCATATCAAACTGAGTGGCATCAACATATCGTTGACTCACCACAGAATATGAAAGGTGACGATGACGCTCAAGTTCTAGAAGAAATGCTCGAGAAACATCTTCGAGATAGAACGATGCGCTGGCATGTTCCATCACAGAAAAATGTCTTTGATCGATAATGTTCCCCAAATACCCATCGTTAGTCGATGTAGCCGGATTGGGTCTATCCCAAGAAAGATAACACAGTCGGCCGGCCTGTTCACCGAGATCATCACTCGGTGTTGGTGGATACTCATGGGGGATGTAACCAGGAATATTATCCACGACGATGGTATGAGCAATGAGTTTTACTCTCATGAGTACAGAATTCCTCCTTCTGGATAAGCGACCCGAATAATACCGGACCCTTGAATCAGGCGATCGCATCCATCACAAGGTTGATCGGTAACATAAAGAATAGAACCACGACATTCTAATCCTGCTCGAATAATAGCATTCTGTTCCGCATGGAGAGCAATACATGCTCCAGGACCCGTGTCATAGCTAGATCCCGGAAGAATATCGTCAAGAGTTCGTTGTCCTCGAGGACAAGCTCCTTCTGTCAAACATCCAGGGGCCTTCGCTGGAGCGCCATTGTAGCCCGTTGAGACGATCCTAGAGCCATTAACTATAAGAGCCCCTACTTGACGTCGGGTACAATCGGCTCTTTTTGACACAGCTTTTGCTATGTTCAAATAATACGTATCCCAATCGGGACGAGGATCCTTCATAGATATTTCCTACCACAATTTTGTATCACCGGGACGACGTTTGACCAAAGGTCTAGGTAGAAGCTTCTCGTCACCGAAGTGGATAGCGTTATGTGTTCTCAAAGTCGTGGTGATAAGAAACTCTGGATTCAATATGGCTTCGTCATCATTTATGATCTCTCGAGGAGTCATAGGATTGAGGTGATGAATAATCATAGCCGTATGAATGTCATAACCAGAGATACCTAAATCACAACCGCCATCCCTTAGAATGATATGATGACGAATGCTACGCCATTCGGACGATTTATAGAAAGCTTGATTGATGTATCGATCAAATCCAAAAGTGGCTTGTCCAACTCGCTCGTATAAAGCGAGGTATTTAAATCTCTCTTCAAGAGTCGATAGACGACAAAGCTCTGAGTATGATCTAATCATCTCGATAGTCGTCTTCGCCTTGTAGATCGACAGTTCCTCTATAACTCGTCATGGCAGCAATTGCTTTCAAAAGGAGCGCTTCGGAATTTGTCGTTGATTGAATTTGATCTATCTTCGCCTTGTTTAATTGTATCTCACCAGCAAGGCGAGTTTGCTCAAGTTTCTCACGAGTAGAAGCCAACTTAAGATAATGCGAAATAACCTGAGCCGACGCAGTACCTTCTCTTAGCTGTTTTTCGGCAAGGTCTGTCGCTAAAAGAATAAGCTGATTCTCTCGACCTTCCGGAGTCGTCGCTGGAGGTCTTTTTTGTGGGGATTCATCGGAAGAGGTAGTCGTACGTCTTCCAGACACAACGCAACTCCTTTCAATCTAAGCGAAATTATTTCAGAAAAATAAGAGGCTTAGGAAGCAGCCATGAGGCCGGCGGCCTTGAGCTTGGTAAGGAGAGCGTTAAAGTCCGCAACCAACCCGGCAACGTCGGTAGCCGTACTATTGGCCTGATACGCAGCCTTGGTGGTAAAAGGAGCGAAAGCAGTACCATCAGTATTCTTCAGGACGACCGGAGTAGGCGCCTGGTTGGATGGAGCGGCAGTGGTGGAGGGAAGAACAACAAGAGTCTTAGGGATTTGGTTGCCCATCAGAGACTTCCTATCTACTTACGGGGACTTTTGCCCACGGGAGAATGAGAAAGCTTTTTGAAAATATCCCGCCGGGGGAATTTTGAGG